>JGI24721J26819_10000083_pt1 | contig 84943 bp, 80 predicted proteins | sample YelNatPaOPGAMG01_FD_26819 | JGI IMG/M metagenome (IMG submission 26819) | reverse complement strand
ACAAGGATAGCAGATTGCTGAAGGAGATGGCCTTGTTTCATAAGAATGCCTGGCCTTGTTTCGTAAGAATCAGTGGCCTTGTTTGATAATTTTGGCCGGCCAGATTGAATAATTCTGAGTGGCCACTTTGGTTAAGAGCAGGCAAGTGGAATTCAACCGGCTGATGTCTTAGACTTATGAAATTCTAAATTCTGTGCAATACTTTGTAGATAAAATCAGGAGGCAATATGGAAAGAGAAGAAGCCCTTCAATTGCTCCACGAGTATGTGAAAAATCCCAATCTCATCAAGCATTCCCTGGCCTCTGAAGCAGTTATGAGGGAGTTGGCAAAGAAGCTGGGTGGGGATCCTGACCTTTGGGGACTTGCAGGCCTTCTCCACGACCTGGATGCGGAATTGGAGCCAGACCTCTCTACCCANACCGTGAAAACGATGGAGATTATAAAGACAAAGGAAGTCCCTGAAGAGGTCCTACAGGCGATAAGGCTTCACAATGAGTTACCTTGGGGAGAAAAGAGATCTGAGCCCATGCACTTTGCCTTGGCAGCAGGGGAAAACCTTACAGGACTCATCATGGCAGCTGCGCTGGTTTTACCGGAGAAAAGGCTACAATCGCTCCAAGGCAAGTCTGTTATGAAACGCATGAAGGAAAAGAGGTTTGCTCCTGGCGCAAACAGAGAAACTATAAAAGAGGCAGAGAGGTTGGGGCTTAGTTTGGAGGAATTCGTGGAAATATGCTTATCTGCCATGAAAAACATAAGCCATGAGCTGGGGCTTTAGGTCCCTTTATACAGAAACCTCCTCATGTGCACATTCTGAACAAGCCCAAGGGAGGCAATGGCAGCCACCAGCGATGAGCCTCCATAACTCACAAACAAGAGAGGCACGCCCACAACGGGTAAAAGGCCGGTTACCATACCAAGGTTGATGAGCACATGCCAAAATAGATATACACTGGCACCTATACACAAACTATAACCAAAGGTGTCCTTACTATACAATGCGATCTCAGTGCTTCTAAGGATCAGTAGTAGATAGAGTACTATTAACACACAAGCTCCCAAAAAACCCCATTCCTCTGCCACTACAGAAAATATAAAGTCAGTGTAGTGTTCAGGAAGGTAATGTAGTCTTGTCTGAGTACTTTGCTTAAAGCCCTTTCCAAGAAGTTGACCAGAACCTATGGCGATCTTGGATTGGTTTATATGGTATCCTGTTCCTGTGGGATCCATACCAGGGTTCAAAAATGCTCTTACCCTTGCTTTTTGGTATTCATGAAGATGATTGTACACAAAGGGAGAAAATACTGACGCAAGAAAGATCCCCACTAACAATATCCTCAGAGGCATTTTGTTTAGTACTAACAAAGATATTCCAATAAGCACAATAATAATGGCAGAGCCAAGATCAGGTTGAACAAGAACAAGAACAGCAGGAAGTAATGTCATTCCCAGACCTATTAGACTTACACCCAATGAAAGATGAGTGCTTTTATGGGTTTCTACATTTGAAGTAAGTTTTGATATGGCCAATACAACACTAAGTTTTGCAAGTTCTGAAGGTTGGAATATAAATGGTCCAAAGCAAAGCCATCTCCTTGCACCTTGAACCTGCTTCCCCATAACCAAAACAGCTATCAAAAATATGATCGTAATCCCATAGATCCAATATGCCCATCGGCTGAATCTATTGTAGTGAATGGCATTAACAGATAAGAAAACACATAGTGCTATGGGAAGCCATAATATCTGCTTCCGAAATATGCCTTGGTATGGGAGGTCAACCTGGCTATGGGTGGCGCTATAAAGCCCTAAGAGTCCTGCTCCCATAATTAAGGCAAGGATGCATATAAGGGCTAAGTCAATCTGAGAAAATATTCGCCTGTCTATAAAGGGCTTGGTAATCATTCCTTTGAAAAGTATCTCTCAAATATTCTGCCTGCAATGGGGGCTGCAGCACTTCCACCATGCCCTCCATGCTCCACCAAAACCACCACTGCCAACTGTGGATCGTACTTGGGCGCAACAGCTGCAAACCAGGCATGATCCCTCAAGTGGTACGGAACCCTGTTTATATCTTTTTCCACAATATTTATTGACCCGGTTTGTGCTGTACCTGTCTTACCACACACATCAAAGCCCTCCACACGGGCCTTACCGCCTGTGCCCCTGGGTTCATTCACAACCCCCCACAAGGCATCCCTTACTATTTCCAAGCTCTTCCTTTTGATGGGCAATTGAGAGACTTCTTCTGTCTCCTCCTGGGTATCAGAGGCAACAAAACTCACTTTGGGAAGGGTTCCTGTGAAAACCCCCGAAATCATCCGTGCAACCTGCACAGGGGTGATGGCAAGGTACCCTTGGCCTATTGCCAAGGATATGGTTTCCCCTGGATACCATGGCGCTCTTAAGGCCTTTTTCTTCCAGTCAGAGGTGGGCACCACACCTGCCTTCTCTTCACTAAAACCACTACCTGATTCTACGCCAAGACCCAGTAGCTTGGCATATTGGGCTATCTTATCTACACCCAGTCTCCTTCCCATCTCGTAGAAATAAGAATCACAGGATTCCACCAAGGCCCTCCTGATATCAACCGGGCCATGGCCATGTTCTTTCCAGCAAGCAAAGCTCCTGTTGCCGAACTGGTAACTACCTGTACAGTTAATGATCTCCTTCTCATTTGTAATACCCTCTTCCAAGGCTGCTATGGCCACCACTATCTTAAAAACAGAGCCCATAGGGTAGAGCCCAGATAGGGCCTTGTTCAAGAGCGGCCTTGATGGGTCTTTGCTGAGGCTTTCCCACTCCTTACCGCTCAAGCCCTCCACAAATATGTTGGGATCAAAACCAGGTGAACTACCCAGGGCCAACACCTTTCCTGTTTTGGGTTCCAAACAAACAATAGCTCCCTCTATACCTTCCAGCTCGGATTCCACCACCTCTTGAAGGCGAAAATCAATGCTCAGGTACACATCCTCCCCATTGGTGGGAAGAACCCTTGAGACCACATCCAAGATCCTTCCAAAGGCATCTGTTTCCACCATAACACCGCCCCGTCTCCCCCTCAAAAGATTCTCCATAAGCCTCTCAATGCCCATGCGACCAATCATATCACCCGGCCTATAGCCCATCCCGGAAAGTTTTTCCAACTCCCGTTGGTTCACTTCACCCACATATCCCAAAACATGGCTCAAAAAATTCCCCAATGGATAAACCCTCTTGGACCTTTCTTCTATCAAGATGCCTGGGAGCTCGGTGTTGCGGGCCAGGATACGAGACACCTCTTCCACATTTAGGTTCTTTTTTAGTATAACAGGCACATAAGGATTTTTCTTTTTGGCCTTCAGGATCTTATCCAACAGTGCATCAGAATCCATGCCCAGAGAAAATGATATGAGCTGGCTGACTTTTTGAATCGGATTACACTCGGATGGAATGATACTTAATTCAAAAGAGACACTGTTAGTCGCCAATATGTATCCATTTCTATCCAAAATGTTGCCCCTTATAGGGGCTATATCCAGAACTCTCATCCGATTTTTTTCGGACTTTTCTTTGTAATATTCACCTTGTATGACTTGCAAATAGAATAATCTTATCAAAACAACTGAAAAAGAGATGCCGAGGCATACCAGGAACAGGATAGTCCTTTTTTTGTAATTCTTGTCTATTCTTTCGTCTTGTGTGAAATTGCGCATAGTGAATAGTGAAATAGTAAATTTGAAAAAGTAAGGACTGCGAGATTTTTTAGGAAATATGGGATGTAGTGCAGGTTAAAGAAACTCCCATTTGCAAATATGGTAAAATATAGGTCAAGCAATCCTCCGAATAAAATCAATAAAAGGGTAGTAACAAATGAATAAACGTCCACAGTATTACGGATAAATTCGATAGTTATTAGCAGTATAAATGAGTTTAAAAAGGTAAATGGAAAGGCATGAGGTTTGAATACATCCAAAAAAATTGATACACCAGAGGCATAAAAAATAGCATAAAAAGGATTCTTGTTTACCGCCCAAAAAACAACACATGCTATATAAGGATTAAGTCCTATCCTAAGTGTACTAACGTCTCTGGGTAGAGGTAAAGAAAAAATAACATATGATAGTGGCAGGCAAATACTTAATAGGATCTCTATTTTGGAAATTCTTTTAGGATCTTTGATAGCTCTTCCTCCTTCAGAAGAACGACAACTTCTGAGATCTTCTGGAACTCTACAACGGGTTTTACCTTTATTTTGCACCACTTTCCCACCTTTGGCCTTTCAACCAGCACCACCTTCCCCACCATTATATAGGGAGGAAAGATACCATCTGTGCCAGATGTTATGACGCCTTCACCTTCCTGTACCTGGGAGGTGAGTGGGATGTATTTCAGCTCACATAGTTCCTCTGATGTACCCACCAACACACCCTTTTCCTTTGTATCCTCCAGCACTGCACCCAGAGCGCTGTTAATATCGGTAATAAACATTAGCTTAGAATAGTTTGGAGAGGTGGAAACCACCTTTCCAACCAGGTTGTTTTGTATAATAACAGGCATGCTCTTTTTTATTCCATCTCTCATGCCCTTGTTTAAGATGGCAATGGTGGGCTCAGGCATAGCCTGATATCCGATAATTTTAGCCCTCACGTATGCGTACTTTTGGGCTATGTCTTCCTCTTGAAAAACAATGCCTTTTTCCTTTAGTAGCAGTTCAAGGATCTGGTTTTGTCTTTTTAGTTCCAAGACCTCCTTATTCAGTTTTTTATAGAGTTCTTTTGCGTGGATCTCTTGAATATAATCTTGCCAAAAATGTAGTGTGGAATCCCTGAAATAGTTTACCAAGGAAACAGGCGGTCCTACTAATTCCAAGGCCACTTTTTGCGCAATCTCCCGTGTGCCGGGCCTATACAGTATCAAAAGGAGACACAAAAAGATAAAAAGCAGAGCAACCCTTCTGATAATATGCCCTGTCAATCCACTTAAACCTCTTAAGGTATATTGAATGGCCTACTTGGGCCTGATGGGATTAATTTACAGCAACTTCCCTCAATATCTCAATGGAATCCAAGGCCTTGCCAGAGCCCAACACAACTGCAGCCAGAGGATCATCGGCAATGGTTACAGGGACCTTGGTCTCTTCCTGGAGCAAGAGATCCAGGTTCTTCAAGAGCGCGCCCCCACCCGTCAACATTATGCCCCTGTCCACTATATCCGATGCCAACTCGGGGGGTGTCTGCTCCAGGGCAATTTTAACTGCATCCACTATGCTTTGGATCTGTTCCCATATGGCAACCCGTATCTCCTCTGAATCCACAGTGAGTATCTTTGGGATCCCGGTAACCAGATCCCTACCTTTTACCTCCAATGTTTCCACTGTTTCGCTTGGATAGGCATTCCCTATGGTGATCTTGATGATCTCGGCCGTCCTAATCCCGACCAACAGATTGTACTTCCGTTTTATGTACTGCAAGATGGCATCGTCCATCTTATCTCCGGCCACTCGCACGGATTTACAATACACAATCCCTGCCAGGGATATAACAGCCACCTCTGTGGTGCCTCCGCCTACGTCCACAACCATGTTGGCAGTGGGTTCGGTAACAGGAAGACCTGCGCCTATGGCAGCAGCCATGGGTTCCTCTATGAGATACACCTCCCTTGCACCCGCCGATTCTGCGGATTCCCTCACAGCCCTTTTCTCCACTTGGGTGATGCCGCTTGGTATGGCCACTATTATCCTGGGCCTCACTAGGCTTGTCCTGTTATGAACCTTTCTGATAAAGTGCCTCAACATGGCCTCTGTCACCTCAAAGTCTGCTATGACCCCATCTTTCAAGGGCCTTATGGCCACGATATTCCCAGGAGTGCGCCCCAACATCATCTTGGCCTCAGCGCCAACTGCCAAGACCTTGTTTTGGCCCTTTGCATCTGTCCTCACAGCCACAACAGAGGGCTCTCTCAATACAATACCCTTGCCTTTCACGTATACCAAGGTATTAGCCGTTCCAAGGTCTATTGCGAGGTCCTTTGAAAACCATCCCAATATGGGATCCCAAAACATCTGCCCTATGCTCCTTTACCCGTTGTGTTTTTTACTCTTTGTATATGACTTTTTGGGGTTTAGCAAATAGAAAAAGCTCTGTATTATTATTTCAAAAGTTGAGGGACTGATATGGCAACCGGACCATGTGGGATCAACTGTGAGGTATGTCTGCTCAATAGGCTGGGCACCTGCTCTTCCTGCGGACCAGGAGGGCGCCCTGAGGCAGAAAGAAAACTTAAGGCCCAGGAAAAGATGCTGGGTGGTTTTTGTGAGATACTTAAGTGCAGCCATGATAAAAAAGTGGGGTACTGCCTGAGTGATTGCCTGGATTTCCCTTGTGGACTTTTTGGTGAATACCCTTACTCAGAGGCCTTTTTGGCCATGCAGAGAAGGAGAAGGTGTGGCCATCTGTTTATCCTGGGACCCAATGGGAAGATCATAGAAGAGCCCCATCACCTCTGGGATGAACTCCAAAGACTAAACCTTTGGGAGGTGGCCAGAAAATGTAAGATGGATCTGGTAGGAGAGGGGATCCTTTCCTTCCAGAGCCTTAAAGAGAAGGTGTTGGTGGATGTAAACAAAAGGGAGATCTATCTGCCCTTAAGGCAGAGGAGACCAAGCCCTTTATTTAAAGTGGTGATATTAAGCCACCTAACCTACGCCAAGCCCGCTGCATCTTCCACCAAGTTTATAGGCCTTAGGGACCTCTCCTCCAGTTTGTTTTTTGAAGGCACCCACAAGATTCCTGTCTCCCACATTGCTAAGTTCTTTGAAAGGGACATGATAAGAAAAGAGTCTCTGGAAGATCTCCTTGGAGCAGAGGCGGAAACAATGGGAGATATCTCATTTAGATTCCATTTCCTTCCAACCGTACCCATATGGCTTGTATACTGGCGAGGGGATGAAGACTTCCCTTCTGAAATCAACTTCTTGTTTTCCTCCAATGTGCAAAACCTGCTCCCTCCCGATGCCATATGGGGTGCAATACACATACTCATGGAGGCCATAATCCACAGCCACATCCAAAATCCCTTTGAAATCCACTGAAGACCCACGGGAGACCCATGCCCTTGTCAGATCTTTAATTTTTAGCTATAAATCATCCAACACAAAACTCATAAAGGAAAACACATTGGAAAAACCCAAAGTTGTTAGAATAATAACCCGACTAAATATCGGGGGCCCATCAATTCATGCCAAACTATTGCATGAGGGATTAAAGGATAAGGGCTTCATACCCTACCTAATTCACGGAAAAGTCAGTAAAGAAGAAGGGGACATGATTTATATCTTCACAGATAAAAATGAGAATATCCTTTATGTCCCAAGGCTTTTAAGGAAAATCTCACCTATAAATGATATAGTAGCTTTCTTTAAGATACTCTTTTTGTTGCTCAGGTTAAAACCCAAAATTGTACACACCCACATGTCTAAGGCCGGAACCTTGGGTAGATTTGCTGCTATTTTTTTGAATATTTTTGGGTTAAATATCAAAATAGTTCATACCTACCACGGTCATGTTTTTGAAGGGTATTTTGAAGGCTTTAAAACAAGGATCATCCTTCTAATAGAGAAGTTATTGGGAAAAATGTCTGATGCACTTATAGCATTGACAGAGGGACAAAAGAATGAAATCTGTCAAAAATATCATATAGGACCTTGCGAGAAATTTCATATAATCCCCTTGGGCTTTGACCTAACTCCTTTTTTAAGTCAAAGAAGAGCAACAAGAAAAAATGGTAATATCAAAATAGCTATCGTAGGTAGACTCGTAGCCATAAAAAATCATGAATTGTTCTTTAATGCATCACGAATCCTTTTAGATAGAAGAGAAGATGTGGAATTCTGGGTTGTGGGAGATGGGGAAAGGAGAAGGGAATTGGAGGCCTTTGTGAAATCTTTGAATATTGATCAAAAAGTTAAATTCCGGGGATGGATCAAAAAGATGCAGCAGGTATATAAGGAATTGGATCTATTGGTGCTTTGTTCATTGAACGAAGGAACTCCGGTTACAATCATTGAGGCCATGGCTAGTGGTGTGCCTGTGATATCCACAGATGTGGGAGGGATTAGAGAGATATTGGGACAAAGGATTAAGAGCGTCAAAGAAGACAGCGTGTTTCATTGTGAAAGAGGTATCTTGTGCACCACCAATGATCCAAAGGACCTTGCCTCTGCCATGGAATATGTCCTTTCCATGAATATCAAAGAAATAGATGCGATGACAACTAAGGCAAGGGAATTTGCCGTATCCACCTTCTCCAAGGAAAGGCTGATAGCTGACATGGAAAGACTTTATAGAATCCTTATTGAGGCATAGCCGTGTGTGGCATCGTAGGTTTTGTGGTAAAAGGATCTTCAGAAAACCCATTTGAGGAGTTGCCCGCTGCCACAGAGTCTTTAAAACATAGGGGACCTGATGCAAGTGGGATGTATTTGGATAGAAATACGGGTGTGGGATTGGGGCACACAAGGCTCAGTATTATTGACCTATCTTATGTTGCAAGGCAGCCCATGGGCTCAGAGGATGGCAAGGTATGGATTGTCTATAATGGTGAAATATATAATTTCCCCACAGTTAGGAATTTCTTGATATCAAAAGGCTTCAATTTTAAAAGTAGGTCTGATACAGAAGTCGTTTTGAACAGTTACATATATTGGGGAGAAGAATGTTTTAAGTACTTGGACGGGATGTTTGCCTTGGCGATCTGGGATGGCCGTAAAAACCAACTTTTGTTGGCCAGAGATCGCATAGGTAAAAAGCCATTGTACTATTATTTAGAAGGCCAAAATATATACTTTGCATCAGAATTAAAGGCCCTCTCTCACTTTAAAGCAATAAAAAGGGATATTGATCTGGATTCATTGGCCCTTTATCTTCATTATCAATACATTCCAGCTCCAAGAACAATTTATAAGCAGGTTTTTAAATTAAAACCAGCCCACTTCCTCACCTTATCTGATAATGGGATAACATTAAGGCAATACTATTTCCCATTAAAATTTTCCACCACTGATAAATACCTTACAGACATAACATCCGCAATCCAAGATCTAAAAGAAATCCTCTCTCAAGCAGTGAGGGATAGACTAATAAGTGATGTGCCCTTGGGCTGTTTGTTAAGTGGGGGGGTGGATTCCTCACTCATTACGGCTTTGGCCCAACAATTTGTATCACCCATCAAGACATTTACCATCTCTTTCAAAGAGCGCTCCTATGATGAAGGGCCTTATGCCAAGAAGGTTTCCAGGATTCTTGGAACAGACCATATGGAGTTATCCCTTTCCGCAGAAGAGGCACTTAAGATTATACCGAAATTTCCACGTATATACGATGAACCATTTGGAGACTCTTCAGGCTTGCCCACCTATCTTGTTTCAAAACTTGCAAGAACAAATGCAAAAGTGGTGCTCACAGGAGACGGTGGCGACGAGCAATTTGGGGGATATGTGAGATATTGGGCCACAGGCAGCCTTCTTAAACTTCAAAGGTCCATGAGGCCACTATTAAAACCCGTTAATATGTTGGCAAAAAATATCCCTGAGAAAACATTTGTGTNGATATATGAGGCAATCAGGGATTATCTTCCNCAAAGGTTTCAGGTTACAAATGTAAGTGATAAGCTTCAAAAGCTTNTTTCCACATTAACAGAAGGAGACATTCAAAGCATATACAGGTTATCAATAGCCATATTTAATAAAGAGATGATCCATGAGCTGGTTGGCAAAGAAGTCACGCCCTGTTCCTTTGAAGATACATTTGAACATACAAAAGATCTTGAACCAATGCAAAGACTAATGGCAGTNGANCAAAACACTTATCTACCTGAATGCATGCTTACAAAGGTTGACAGGGCAAGTATGGCCAACGGCCTTGAGGTGAGATGCCCACTTTTGGATACAAGGGTCCTTGAATTTTCAAGGACATTACCACCAAATTTTTTATTTTGTGACGGAAAAGGGAAAAGGATATTGAAACTGTTACTCAAAGAATTTCTTCCTGAAAGATTGATTAACAGGCCTAAGACAGGCTTTGGTGTTCCCCTTGCCGATTGGTTTAGAAAAGAACTTAAACCCATGCTATTGGATTATCTTTCAACGGAACGGCTAAAGAAAGAGGGTATATTCAACCCAGTCACAGTAAGCACATTGGTTGANCAGCATATAAAAGGTANGAGCAACCACCAGCACAGGCTTTGGGTCCTTTTGGCCTGGCAGTTGTGGAGAGATACGTGGTGTAAACTATGAGTACATATTCAAGGTACATCATTAAGTCTTTTTTTAGTCATTTTTTTGTGGTGCTTCTCATATTCGTGTTTTTGATGTTTTCAATTAGGGTGATCCCAATCATTGAGTTAATATTAATACATAATGCATCATTGAAGCTGACTCTTTTACTCTTAGTTTTGATGATTCCAGATATGATAGTTTTTATTCTTCCTGCCACATTCCTGAGTGCATCACTTTTAACATTTTATAATGTGGTTGATTCAAATGAGAAGATTTCTCTTATGAGTTGTGGAATGAATGAGTTTAGCATAGTAAGACCGGTATTTATTGCTGCACTTGTGACCTTGATCTTTTATCTTCCGATTACATTTTTTTTAGCTCCTCTATCTAACAAGGCCTTTAATAAGGTTCTATTTAGGATAGTTCAGTTTCATCCTACCATAAACCTGAAGCCCATGGTATTCACCGAGCCCTTTCAAAACATAACAATATATGTTAATGAAATNTCATCAGGTGATGGAAGCCTAAACGATGTTTTGGTTATGGATAAAAGGGATCCCAATACAACACTCNTAATAACTGCCAAAAAGGCATTTTCAATTTCTCCTGAAGATGAAAGATTTTGTTTATTGGAGTTTATANGCGGCAGGGCTACTGTAATCCCTAAACAAGGTGTCCCAAGGAACCTGAGTTTTGAGAGGTACTCCTTGATGGTTGAACTGGAGGACATACTGGGAGCAGACCATACCAGGGCTGAGAAACCGAAAGAAATGACACTACAAGAACTTTTGATTGAACTTAATGCCCCCAATCTATCTCAATTGAGGAAAAATGACATACTGTTTTCATTTTACAATAGATTTATGGCACCCTTATCAAGCATCATAATGGTTCTGCTTGCCGGTATATTGCCCCTTAAGGTGCACTTCAAGCAAAGATCCAATGCCTTTATAACCGGTCTATTTATCTTTTTTGGTTATTATCTCGTCTACACCTTTATGAAAAGCGTTGCAAAATCTGGTAATATTCGGGTGGAGCTGTGTGCCCTACTACCAGTAATTTTTTTGCTCATTCTTTTTGCCTTAATTGCAAGACGAGGGAAGATCAGATCATCCGTAAAAATGGGCCTTGCATGAAGACACTAACTCGTTACCTGATCTCCAACCTACTGAGCCTTCTTATTCTATTTGAAGCAAGCTTCATCTTCCTTTATCTCATCATAGATCTGATTGCCAAAATGGATAACTTCCTTTTGGAAAGACTTCCTGTGGAGCTGATCTTAAGCTACACAGTTGCCAAGATACCCACGGCTTCAGTTCAGGTGGCTCCTGTGGCTACCCTACTGGCATCCTCTGTGCTGCTTCTAAGCATGGTCAAAAAAAACGAACTCATAGCCCTTAGATCCGTGGGAATCAGCTCTTTACACATAAAGGTACCCATAATAGTATTCGGTCTCATAATGGCCTGGCTAAGCCTGATCGTGGGTGAATTTATTGCCCCAAGCAGCCTTATGAAGGCTCAAAGGATCTGGGGCGAGCATGTGAAAAGAAAGGATGCAAAGAAGGGAATCGTGAGAGATAGGGTGTGGCTAAAAAAGGAAGGGATAGTCTTTTATTGCGATAGGTTCATTGAAGACATGAGCACTGTTGAAAAGCCACTAATCATATTTGTAAACTCAAATTTCCAGGTTTATAAACAAATATTTGCATCCAGAGCCCTTTGGCAAGGCCATATTTGGCACCTTGAAAAAGGCTATGAACAAATAATAGAGACGGATGGCGAGATTATAACTAAGGACTTTCAGCTTGAGACGCTACAAATTCCTGTGACATTGGAGGATTTGAAGGTATCTTCCGTGGATCCAAGTTCCATGAACCTCTTTGAACTAAAGAGATTTGCCGATAAGGTTTCTAAAAGTGGATATGATGCCACTGGATATCTGGTGGAAGTGCATACAAAACTATCAATGCCTTTTATCCACATAATAATGGCCTTGATAGGTTCATCCATTCCACTTATCATAAGAAGGCCCAATTATCCTAAGGTGATATCCGTTGCAATGTTACTTTGTTTCGTGTACCTTGCATTCTACGGCATATTTAGGTCCATTGCCCTATCCAATCTACTACAGGCCCCGATTGCCATGTGGTTTCCAAATTTCATTTTTTTGATCTTAGGATACCTCTTGAATAACTTAGAGGTGTGAAATGCTGTTCTCAATAGCCATAGCAGGCACTTCGGCATTTATTTTTTCCATAATCTTTACAAAGATAATGATAAATTTTGCTTTCAGATATGGTATCACAGCAAAGCCTAAGAAGGACAGATGGCACAAGAAGGAAACCCCTCTCCTTGGCGGCGTTGCGATATTCTTAGCGTTCACTTGTGGGATATTTTGCGTCTATTTATTCCAGGCATATGATCTTAAACCATCTTCGGTGTTGCTTCTCTGCTCCACAGGCATTTTTTTACTAGGCCTTTACGATGACCTAAAAAATATCGCTCCCCAGCATAAACTTGCAGTTCAGATAGTATTTGCATGTATCTTTTTGTTGCTTGGGAATAAATTTCAGTGGTTCAATCGAAGTAGTATTGATGCCTTTATAACACTATTTTGGATTGTGGGTATCACCAATGCGATTAACCTTTTGGATAATATGGACGGGCTTGCTGCAGGGATATCTGCAATATCGTGTGTATCCATGCTATTTCTTCTATGCAATTATTCCAGTGCTCCCTATGAACTAATCGGAAATCTGCTCATCCTTGCAAGCCTTCTTGGTTCTCTGGTCGGATTTTTGATTTTTAACTTTAACCCTGCGAAGATTTTCATGGGAGATGCAGGTAGTCTCTTTATTGGATTTATATTGTCCACAAGTTCCATAACCTCACAGGATATTTATATACCAAAGCAGGGAATTCCACATATCTTTGCAGTCGTACTTACACCAATCCTTCTTCTACTAATCCCCATACTCGATACCACACTGGTTAGTATTATGAGAAGATTGACGGGCAAAAAGATATCCCAAGGTGGAAAGGATCATTCAAGCCACAGACTTGTTGCATTGGGCTTTAGTGAAAGGGAATCGGTCCTGATATTATATGTCTTTGCCGTTGCATCAGGTTTCATGGCATTTATAATACAGTATGTTAGGGCTTCAGTAGCTATTTTAATCCTTGCCTTGTATTTTTTGCTTATCACACTTGCTTGGCTTTACTTGGCAAGGGTCAGGGTTTATAAAGAATACAGCCTGGATGCAATTCCAAAGGGCTTTGCTTCATATGCCTTTGAGATTGGATATAAGAGAAGGTTGTTCGAGGTTATTTTGGATGTTTTCCTGATTGCTGTGTCATACTACTCATCCTATGTACTGAGATTCGAGGGGAATATCGGAGGAAATATCAACTTCTTTTTAAAGTCCCTTCCCATCTTGATAGCACTTCAAATAATAAGCAATTTTGCCTTTGGTGTTTACAAAGGGATTTGGGAAAAGGCCGGGCTGAGGGATCTTTTCAGCTACGCCAAGTCCATAAGCCTTGCAAGCATGTTATGCATCCTGTTGCTGGTGTTCTTGTACAGGTTTGAAAGTTTTTCCAGGGCAGTCTTTGTAATCTATTGGGGAATCATGCTTGTGGTATTTTCATTGAGCAGGCTCTTTTTTAGGGTATTGGATGAAAAGATCTCCAAGAGCAAGCAAAAGGGAACACCCACCATTATCTACGGCGCAGGGAAAGGTGGCCTTATGGCATTGCAGGAACTGGAGGGTAATGGGCTTTACGGCCTCAAGATCATAGGGTTTGTGGACGATAATCATGCCCTTTGGGGGAAGAGGTTAGAAGGTTATCCCATCTTTGGAGGAAGGGATGCCATCCCAGAACTCTTAGAGACCTACGGAGTGAAGGAGATCATCGTGTCCTTCAGGAACCCCACGGATGAGTGGCTTAGGGAGTTAAGAAATGCCTTCAAGTCAGAAGACGCTGAGGTGAGGGTAAGAAGGTTGGTAATAAGGATACAGTANGGTCCATGTTAGAAGAGATTAGAATTCAAAATATGGCACTTGTAAAAGACCAAAGCCTCATTTTCTCACCTCATATAAACCTCATAACAGGAGAGACAGGAGCGGGTAAAACAATAATAGTAAATGCCCTTTCGCTCCTTTCAGGGGCAAGGGCCTCTTCAGAGATGGTGGGATCCTTTGCCGAAGAAGCGGTGTTGGAGGCCAAGATCACAAAGTCTGTTTACACCTCCGTTGACCGGATACTTTCAGATATGGGAATAACACCAGGGGAAGAGATAATAATCCGCAGGATCATCTCCAAAGACGGTAAGAGCAGGGCATACATTAATGGAAGTATTGTTACATTACAGTCCTTAGCAAAGATTTCGTCTCACTTTATAACAATTTCAGGCCAGTTTGAAAATCAAAAGTTGTTAAAACCTGAAAACCAGATGTTGATTCTGGATGATTATATCGGTCTAACAGAAGATAGAGCCGATCTTAATAGACTAATTGAAAGCTACGGTAACATACTACAAGAACTAAAAAATCAAAAGCAAAAATATGAAAAACTGGCAAAACTCAATGACATGATGACCTATGCAATACAAGAAATTGAAGCATCTAATTTGAAACCAGGAGAGGAAAAGGAACTTTCTCAGGAAAAAGAAAGGCTAAAACATGTATCTGAAATAAAGTATAGCCTACAAGAAGCCCTCAGATTGCTTAGTTTTGATAAAGATTCGGTGGATTCAAAAATAGCAAACATAATCAAAATGCTCGTTAAAATAGTTCCATATGACCCTAAACTTTCTAAATTTGTTGATTCATTAACTTCCATCAAAAATCAACTGGAAGATGTGATATGGGATCTAAAAAATTTTGAAACCAATGTGGAAGCGGATCCTAAGCGTCTGGAATACTGTATTGAGAGGCTACATCTTGTAAATTCCCTAACCAAAAAGTATGGTGGCTCCATTGAAGATGTGTTGGCCTACAAAGAATCTCTTATTCAAAAGCAGATGGAACTGGAGGAGTTGAGGCAGGTCATAAAGAGATTGGAAGTGGATCTGAATCTTTTAAGGGGCAAATGCCTCAGTAAGGCCAAAGAGCTTTCCTACAGGAGACATTTTGGTGTGAAGGAATTCCAGGAGGCTGTTATGGGAGAACTAAGGGGCTTAAACATGCCTTGGGTTCAGTTCCAGGTGGATCTCAAGGAAAAGGAATCGCCCGATGGAGAAGGGCTGGGATGGCTCCTAAACGGCCTTGAGGAGGTTGAATTTTTGATATCTCCAAACTTAGGTGAACCACCAAGGCCCGTAAGCAAGACCGCCTCGGGTGGAGAGCTTTCCAGAATTATCCTTGCGCTAAAGGGTATCTTGGTTAAGTGCCAACCTGTGGAAACTATTGTGTTCGATGAGGTGGATCAAGGAATAAGCGGGGTGACAGCTGCCCTTGTGGCAGATAAGCTGAAGAGATTGGCAAGCACTCAACAGCTCATTATAATTACCCACTTGCCTCAGATTGCATCCCTGCCAGGGACACACCTCTTGGTGGAAAAGCTTGAGAGGGATGGCAAGACAGAGACCGTTATCAGAGGATTAACGGAGGAAGAAAGGGTCCTTGAGGTTACCAGGCTACTTGCGGGCAACAAACCCACAGAGGCTGCCATTACAAGGGCAAAAGAGATGTTGGGCCTAACGGATAAGCCTTAGCAGGTGCCCCTCTGACACCTCTGAACCTGAAATCACCTCCAATATGCTCCTATCTTGTTCCACCTCTTTCACCTTCAATGTGGCAATCCTTTTGCCCCACACAGGATAGGTCCTTCCATCAAAGGCCTTTATCTCTTCCGAGCGCTCATAGGCATAGAATTCCTGGCCTGGCTTTATNCCATGGGTCCTTCCCACAGGAATGGTAACCNTCTTTCCCTTCACCTCTGTTACGGTGGCAACCCAGGGACGATCCCTGAGATTCTCCACGATGGTCTTGCTTACCTTTTTGGTTAGCTTCTTGCTGGCCTTTTCCAGTGCCTCTTGATAGAGTGTGGGATCTTCCTCTGCAACAGGATCATAATAAAATGGAACCTCCTGCCTTTCCACCTGATTCAGGATCACTGTCTCACCTATTAAATCCAGTGCCACGATCCTGGCCCCCACGGATACAAACATCTTTGTCTTTCTTAAAGGCCATACCCCGGTCCTCCTCACATCCACAGTTGGGGATAAAAGGGTCACCTGCACAACTGCCACCCAACCTTCTTTCCCTGTTTGCTCCTTTAGAACCCCCGGTATGCCAAATTTCCCTTTTTTTTCGTCGAAGGAGAGTTTTTGTTTATCAAGTGCCTCATTTTGCGTGAGTTGGATTTCTTTATGGCCTTTTAGTTGACCTATTATGGCATTTTGGAAACCTTCAAGCTGTTCAGGTTCGTATGGACCTTGGTTTTGGGCCTTTAACCACAAGACCTTTTTGGGGAATTCCTTTCCAGGGCCTCCTTTTAAATAGTCAAATCTCTCGTAACCCTTAAGGCTCACCCCGCACCCTGCCAATACACACACCAAAAACAATACCACCAACCACAATCTTTTGTGTTTCATCTCTTCCTTCCTAAACGGTGGGTCTTATTTCAAACCTATCCAAGTCTCCCAAAAACTCCAATTCTTCTGAGTCCACCTGTGAAACCATTGCGCCTCTCGGTCCTTTATAACACCAGTTCTTCAATTCCTCCACCTTAATGGCATCTCCCTCTGCCATCACCTCCACGCTTCCATCCCTCCTGTTCCTGACCCAACCTGTAAGACCCAGCTCCATTGCCTTTTCTTGGGTAGATGCCCTAAACCAAACTCCTTGAACCCTTCCCTTGATTATCAGATGAATGCGTTTTTTCATGACCGCCTCCCTGTTATCTCCCCATCAACTTCAAAAATTCCTCTTCGGTTAAGACCTTCACCCCAAGTTCCCTTGCCTTTTGGAGCTTGGACCCAGGAGCCTCTCCCACCACCAAATAATCTGTGTTCTTTGACACAGAACTCCCCACCATTCCACCCTTTTCTTGGATCAACCTCTTGGCCTCCTCCCTGGTCATGGACCTTAGGCTACCTGTGAGCACAAAGGTCTTCTGTGAAACCTCCGTTGCTTGGGCATATGTTTGGGTCTCAAGATTAACTCCAGAGTCCAGTAACCTCTTTATCAACTCCCTGTTGGTGTCCTGGGAAAAAAAGGACACAATACTCTCTGCAACCTGGGGGCCTATTCCCTCTATGGCCATCAGCTCTTCTTCTGTGGCATCCATGAGCTCTTCCAAGCTCTTATATCTGGATGCCAATATCTGTGCTGTATGTTCGCCCACATACCTAATCCCTAAGCTAAATAAGAACTTGCTTAGAGTGGTGTTTTTGCTTTTTCGAATGGCAGACAAGATATTCTGGGCCAGCTTCGACCCCATTCTATCCAATTGGAGGAGGTCTTCTTCCTTAAGGGTGTATAGATCAGCAGGATCCTTCACCAGGCCCTTTTCCACCATCTGATCCAGAAGTTTTTGCCCAAGACCTTCTATGTTCATGGCACCACGGGACACAAAATGCTTCAATGATTGCCTTGACTGTGCAGGGCATTGGGGGTTTGGACACCTTAGGATCACCTCTCCTTCCTTTTTCTCCACCTTTGTACCGCAAACCGGGCAATGGGTGGGCATCTGGAAGGGAATTTCCCTGCCTGTCCTTTTGGATTCCACCACCTTCACCACCTCAGGGATCACATCTCCTGCCCTTTCAACTATGACCGTATCTCCTATCCTGATATCCTTTCTCTGGATCTCCTCCTGGTTGTGGAGGGTCGCCCTTTTTACCACCACTCCACCCACCTCAACGGGCCTTAGGTGTGCCACAGGGGTTAGGGCCCCTGTCCTGCCCACCTGCACATCTATCTTGAGTATTTGGGTTGTGGCCTGCGTTGCCTTGAACTTGTAGGCTATCGCCCACCTGGGGCTCCTGGTCTTTTGGCCCAACCTACCCTGGTATTCCAGTTGGTTCACCTTTATCACAGCCCCGTCTATTTCATAGGGAAGGCCTTCCCTTTTGGATTCCAGCTCCCTCAAATACTCCCGTATTTCAGAGAGGTCCTTACACAACCTCATGAGAGGCCTGTTTACTCTGATCCCCCATGATTGTAACGCCAGCATCAGCTCATATTGCTCAGAAAAGGCATTGGGAAGGATTGTCCCCACCCCATAGCAAAAGATGTTGAGCCTCCTTTTGGCAGTGACCTTTGGATCCAACTGCCTCACAGAACCTGCTGCTGCATTCCTTGGATTGGCAAAGAGGGGAAGGCCCTGCCTCTCCCTTTCCTTGTTCAGCCTTTTAAAATCCTCCTTCTCCATGTACACCTCTCCCCTTACTTCCAAGATCTCCGGGATGGGAGGAGCATCCCTTAAGGGAATAAGCCTCATGGGTACACTCAAGATGGTCTTGATGTTGGGTGTAACATTCTCTCCCACAAACCCATCTCCCCTTGTGGAGGCAGTGACCAGCACCCCATTTTCGTACACCAGCTCCACAGCAAGGCCGTCTATCTTTGGTTCTGCCAAGAAATTCAGATCCGGAGGGTCTTTTAGCCCCTTCTTTGCCCTTGTAATAAACTCAGAGAGTTCTTCCTCTGAAAATGCATTTTCCAAGCTCAGCATGGGCACCCTGTGCCTCACCTCACTAAAAGAAGGCTGAGGTGTGGCACCCACCCTCTGGGAAGGTGAATCAGGGGTAATCAGCTCAGGATATTTGGATTCCAGCTCCACGAGTCTTCTTAAAAGCCTGTCGTACTCTTGATCCGAGATCTCAGGCTCATCAAGCACATAGTACCTGTAGTTGTGGTAGTTTATCTCATCCCTGAGTCTCTTTATCTCTGCCTTTGCTTTTTCCAGCTCAGGATCTGACATATTCCATTACCCCCTCATACACCTTTTTTGAAAGTACCTTTTGGGATTCCTTAAAGATTTGGGAAGAAAATCCCGGTTTCCATCTTTGGTGATAAAGCTCATCTGACACCACAAAGGCACCTGCCACCTCAATCCCCCTGAACTCCCCCACAGAAAACAGGGCAGATATCTCCATATCCACACACTTTATACCCAACCTCCTTAAGGCCTCCAGTTTTTTCTTTGTTTCCCTCAAGGCAGCATCCGTTGAAAGGATGGGCCCTTTTTTGTATCCAACACCCTTTGAGGAAAGGATCTCTTCCAGTTTTTTTAAGGCCCTATCCCCTGGCAAAAACACCATTTCTCCCTGTGAATAGGCCTTTGAGGTCCCTTCATCTGAGAGGGCACAGTGGGGTAAAAATATATCCCCTATGGAAAGCTCATCTGATATGGCACCGCAACAGCCCATCACAAAGACCTCTTTAACCCCCAGCACAATTAACTTTTCGAGGCCCATTACTGCCTGGGGGGCGCCCAAAAAAGGACCCATTAGGCCAAAGGGAAGGCCGCCTGTGAGTTCCTTCAGGTGGAGCCGCCAAAATAGGGCATCCTTAGGTTCGTGGNTAAAAAAAGTATCCTCTTTCAAGAGGAGTTCCAGCATGGGNGGAAAGATTACCATCATTCCCACCTCACACAAACTGGGATCTTCCTTGAACCTCCTTGGCGTAATTATACCCTCTTCAAGCTGTATCAAGTTGATTGGCTCCTTTAAATGGTTTATCAGGTCTATTATGGAAAAGAGGCAAGCACATTCTCCAATGGAAATGCTAAGGGAGCATATCAAAAGCTACCTTCCCACCATCCTGCTAGGGTTGATGAGCCTCGTGATCGTGGACATCTTGCAGCTCTTTATACCCATTGTACTCAAAGATGCCATAAACTTTCTCACCCAATCCATCCCAAACCCTAATGCATTTTTAAAATACCCTATTAGCATACTGGGACTGGCTGTTTCAATTGCCGTGTTTAGATATTTTTGGCGATATTTCATATTGGGACAAGCCAAGGCATTTGAAAGGGATCTGAGGTCCAAACTCTATGGCCATACACAAAAGCTTTCCATAGGGACCATAGAAAGTCACACTACAGGGGACATCATGGCCAGATTCACCAACGACCTGAATGCCGTGAGAATGGCAGCAGGTATGGGATTGGTGGCCCTGGTGGACGGCACCCTTTTGGGACTGGCGGCTTTAGTATTCATGCTCCACATAAATCCCACACTTACCGCACTCTGNCTCCTTCCCATGCCTTTTGTGGCAGTAATCACAAAGGTCCTCACCTCCAGGATGGGCAGGGGTTTCGAGGCCTCCCAAAAGGACTTTGCCAATCTCACAGAGAAGGTGAGGGAGGCGATTTCAGGCATAAGGGTGCTTAAATCCTTTTCCCAAGAGGAATGGGGAGCAGGCCGAATACAGATGGCAGCCAGGCTGTATGCCCAAACCAACCTTTCACTGGCAAGGCATCTCTCTTTCTTCCTGCCATTGACCGCCATCTTCACCAACATATCCCTCTGTATCCTCCTAAGCTTTGGAGGAAGGCAGGCAATCCTTGGGGAGCTGGATGCAGGCCAGTTTGTGGCATTTCTCTCCTACTTGGGCATCCTAACCTGGCCTATGATGGCAGTGGGGTGGGTTGCCAATCTCTTCCAAAAGGGTAAGGCAGCCTTGATTAGAATAACTGCCATCCTAAACGAAGAGGAGGAAGAATACGAACGAAAAGAGCACCTTGAGCCTCCCCATGCCCAGGAAATCACCATAAGGGACCTTAGCTTTAGCTTCAATGGCTCCCATTTTATGCTTTTTGTCCCGGAGCTTAGGATCCCTTTGGGAAAGAGCGTGGCCATAGTGGGAAGGGTGGCCTCTGGGAAGAGCACCCTTTTAAACATCATAGCAAGGCTCATCCAAGTTCCACCCAATAGGATTTTTTATGGTACTTTAGATGCCACGGAGATACCTCTGTGTCATTGGAGAAGGCTTTTTGGCTATGCCACCCAAGAACCCATCATATTTTCCACCACCATTGAAGAAAACATATCCTTTGGAAGGCCAAAGAAAGGGGAGGAAGACCTAAAGGATCTCTTAAACTCTTCAGGCCTTACCCTGGATAAAGACATCCAGGAGCAACCCCAAAGGTTCCTTATTGAACTGGGCCTGAACCTATCAGGAGGTCAACGCCAAAGGGTTAGCATTGCAAGGGCCATATACGATAATCCAGAGATCCTTATCTTGGACGATGCCCTTTCCATGGTGGATGTTAAAACAGAAAGGCATGTACTCCAAACGATCCTCTCAAAAAGAAAAGGCAAGACAAATATAATTGTGAGTCACAGGCCATCGGTCTTAATGATGGTNGATTACATCTATGTGATGGATGCNGGGCAAATAGTTGAACATGGCAAACCGCAAGAGCTCATAGCCAAGAAAGGGTATTTTTACTCACTATACCTACAGGAGAAGATTAGAGGTTAGGATGCATTTTGATTATGGCTATATAGAAGAAGGCAAATTAGGAAAGATCTATGATATCAAGCTTATCAAGCGATTTTTTTCTTTTGTAATAAAGTATAAAAGGGCATGTTTACTTGCAGCTACCGTAAATTTACTAACCATCCTTTTTGAATTAGTGCCCCCTTATCTATCGAAAATTATTGTGGATGACTATATACTTCCAAGATATTGTATAGTTGATATTTCAAAACTTTCCCCAGAAGACGCTCAGTATATTCTTTCAAAATCCCACATCAAAATTGTCAATAAGCATGACTTAACAGGACTTCATGTAAAATTATTACAAGATCTTCCCATCACACTCAACAAAAGTTTAAAAGAGAGAAATGCCTTGCTGGATGAAAGATACTTTCTCGCAAAAGGCAAGGGAGAAAAATCGGAACTTTTGATACATCAAGACTCCTATCTTTTGCCCAGTTCTCAGGTAAAAACGATTCCTAAAAGGGACCTTCTAAATCTTAGAAATTTAGATCTACGGGCAGTCTATTTTTTGACCGTTATTTTGGGGCTTGTGACAATCTTTGGATTTTATTGCTCCCACAAGGAATATTATACCTTAGAGTTCATCAGTCAAAATGTCACAACAGACATCAGGGAAAAGCTCAGCAATCACATCATGTCTCAAAACATCAGCTTTTTCGAGGAAATGCCAACGGGAAAGCTTGTAACACGGATCACCAATGATGTGGAAAACCTAAATGAGATGTTTAAATCGGTTTTTGCCACTGCACTAAAAGACATTGTATTAATCTCAGGCATACTTTCTATCCTCTTTTATCTAAACCTGAAGCTGGCCTTTGTTATGCTCCTATTTATACCGATTGTACTGTTTCTTGCCATGCGCTTTAGTTTCAAGGCAAGGGAAGTTTTTAGGATGCTTAGAAACAGCATTTCAAAATTAAACAGCTTCTTACAAGAGCGGATTCGAGGCATAAGGGTTATAAAGATATTTTGTCAGGAAAAAAATCAAGAGGGTTTATTTGAAGAGATAAACAACGAAAACTACAAGGCTGGCATGAACCAAATAGTGGTTTTTGCACTCTTTATGCCCATCATGGAGCTTCTAAGTTCAGTGGCAATAGCCTCGTTATTGTATTTTGGCATGTATCAGGTGTTTGAGGAGAGGGTTACCATAGGTGGACTTGTGGCCTTCATAAGTTATGTGCAAATGATCTTTAGGCCTATCAGAGATATCTCGGAAAAATATACCATAATGCAGGCAGGTATGGCATCTTTGGAAAGGATATTTGAGCTCTTGGATCGTGATTCCAAGGAAATTAGTGGTGGATTTAAAAAGTCCAGCTTGGAAGGAGACATAGTCTTTGAAGGTGTGCACTTTGGTTACGGCAATGGAGAGGTAATCAAGGATATTTCTTTTCACGTGCCACCCAAGGGATCCCTTGCGATAGTAGGTCCAACTGGAGCTGGAAAAAGTACTTTGATCGGACTCATGGAAGGTTTCTATGAACCCTCAAGGGGAAAGATCTATGTGGATGGCGTTGAATTAAAGCAATGGGACAAAAGCTCACTTAGGTTACACATAGGGCTTTGTCAGCAGGAGGTCTTTATCTTTTCCGGAAACCTAAGGGAAAACATCACATTGGGAAGGGATTTAAAGGACGAACAGGTAGAAAAGAGCCTCAAACTCTCAGGTGGGTGGCTTCTCTTAAACCGTCTTCCCGATGGATTGGATACATTTTTGGAAGAAAACGGAAGGAACTTGAGCTCAGGGGAAAGGCAGTTATTGGCCTTTGCCAGGGCAATAGCAGGAGATCCTAAGGTTTTGATCCTGGACGAGGCCACAAGCAGTGTGGACCCTGAGACTGAAAAGGTGATTCAAGAGGGCATGAAGGAGATGTTAAAATCTCGCACATCCATTATAATAGCCCATAGGTTGTCCACCATAAAGAGTGCAAAGGAGATCATCTTTGTAAAAGATGGTATGATAGTTGAGAGAGGGGATGAGAAGGAACTTTTGAAAATAAATGGACTTTATTCAATGTTCTATCATCTCCAGGAGATTTTGCCCAAACTTGGCTGGAAGGTCTGAAATTGCTGGGTGCAATCATAGGTGATATCGTGGGTTCTTATTACGAGATCCATAGGATCAAGACAAAGGAATTCCCTTTGTTTCGGCCCGAAAGTAGGTTTACTGACGACACAGTCTTGACCGTTGCCGTTGCAGAGCACATCCTCACAGGGAAAGATTTGATAGATCTCTTTCACACCTATGTCTTAAGTTATCCCTTGGCAGGTTATGGTTCCAGTTTTTTTAAATGGGCATTGGATCGAAGCAGAGTCCCTTATAGGAGTTACGGAAACGGTGCTGCCATGAGAATAAGCCCTGTGGGTTATGCCTATGACGATCTGAAAGAGGCCCTTGAAATGGCAGAAAAGGTGACGAGTGTAACCCATAACCATCCCGAGGCCATAAAGGCTGCCAAGGCGGTGGTGACGGCCATAGTCTTATCCAGAAAAGGATTCGAAAAGGAGGAAATCAGAGAGCAGATTGAAAAAACCTATGGTTATAATCTTAGAAGATCTTTGGAGGAGATCAGACCCGATTATACATTCGATACATCTTGTCAGGGCTCTGTGCCAGAGGCAATTATATCATTTTTGGAAGCAGCTGACTTTGTGGATGCCATCAGAAATGCAGTTTCATTGGGAGGAGATGCAGACACAATGGCCTGTGTAGCAGGAGGAATTGCCCAGGCATATTTTGGCGAAATTCCTCCCTTTATGAGGAAAAAGGCATTACAAATCCTGGATGTAAACCTAAAGGCAGTGCTTATTTCCTTTTGCAAACGCTTTAATTGCTAATCTGACCTAAATTCATCCGTGGGCTGCCTTAATCCGGCCAAAAATCAGCCCATTTACTTTACCATTCTGGGTATTTTATTGAGGCGCCAGGACTCTCATGTGGTTTACGGCATGGCTTGAGTCCATACTAGGGGCTATTAATCAGAAACAAGATTCTAAGCTTGAAGATTTAATGCTTCATGTGACACAAGTTGGCCCTGTTCTCCTACTTAGATAAGGGCGCAGGTGTTTGAAGAAATTAGAGAGAAAGGGTAAATCAGGTATTTTCAAAATGGGAGATATGTCTTTTTAAGCAGTCATAAAGGTCTTCTTCCCTTCCCCAATAGAAATGATCCGAGCCTTCTATTATTTTCAATATCCCGTTGGATAAATGAGATAACACATCCATCAGCATGTCCTTGGGCGCTATATCATCTTCTCCGCCTGTGATCAACAAAGAGGGGATATCAGTGTTTGGTATATCCTCTAAGGGCATAAAGGCAAGGGGAAGGGATACAAGTACAATACCTTTTGGCCTTGGATAAAGAAAAAGCCCTTTTACTATAACCCAGGCACCAAAGGAGTATCCAGAATAGATGATCTCTTCCTTTCCCTGGTCTGTTAAAAACCTTATGGCAGCAGCCACATCCTTTTGTTCTTCTATCCCGTTTCCAAATGAACCTTGGCTTCTTCCCACTCCCCTAAAATTGAACCTAAGGGTTGAGATACCCAAATGGCAAAACGCATCCCTCAGGGTAAGCACCACATTGTTGTGCATGTTGCCACCATAAAGGGGGTGCGGGTGGGCTATCAGTGCCGCCTTCTTTGAGTCCAAATCCATATATGCGCCTTCCAGCCAAAGGCCATCGCAGTTGATCTGGATCTCTTTTTCCATTCTATCTCCCCAAAACCCTGCAATAGTTCACAAGCTCTCCTATGGAAGAAATGCTCACTATGACCTCGTCTCCGTCCTTCATATAAACTGAAGGCTTTCTAAAGGTCCCCACACCGCTTGGGGTCCCGGTGAGTATCACATCCCCTGGATATAGGGTCATGTGGAGGCTTATGAAGGAGATCAGCTCATATACACCGAAGATCATACCTGAGGTGTTTGAGTCCTGCATCACCTTTCCGTTCAAAAGGGCTCGGATCTCAAGAGACTGGGGATCGGGGATTTCATCCTTGGTCACAATAAAAGGACCTAGGGGACAAAAGGTATCCAAGGACTTCCCCCTTGTCCATTGACCATCTGAAAATTGTAAGTCCCTTGCACTCACATCATTTGCACAGGTATAACCGAAGATGTGGGCTTCTGCTTCATCTTTCTTTATGAATTTTCCTACCTTTCCAATGATTACTGCAAGCTCTGCCTCATAATCAACTTTTTTTGTAACACCCTTATCCCATGTTATAAACCCTTTGTGTCCCAACAAAGAATTGGGATATTTCGCAAACAAAATTGGGTTTTTAGGTAGATTTCCTTTGCTCTCACTAATATGGTCCATGTAGTTCAGCCCAACGGCTATGATCTTTGAAGGCTTGGTGACAACAGGTAACCAATGAACGCTATCAAATGGTATATGAAACTTAGATATCTTGATCTTGGGATAGACATTAATAACTTCTTCCATGTGGGAAAGGCCTTCCACTGGGTATATCCCTTCTTTTTCTACAACACCAACCATTGTTTTCTTGCCGTAAGATATTTGGGAAAGCTTCATATGTACGCAAAATCCTCCCTTTGTTCCATTAGTTCAACCCAAAGTTCTTTTTCTTCTATCTTGTAGTTTTTCCCCATCAATTCAAAATGCTCCACAAACCTAAAATCTTCTCCATTTTCACGGGACAAAGACATATCTTCAAGGATTGTGGATACTATTGCACCCACCAAATCTAAATCTTTAAGCACCATATAAACAGGGATTAATATCTCTTTCTGGCCAAAGATGGCATAAATCCCTTCTGTTATAAAGGAATTAAAGCTGGGAAGATAGACGATATCCACCGCTTCATTGCTATTTTTTTGGTTTCTGATGGTCGCAATAACCATCCGAGCCTCTTTTTCTCTTTGATCTGTCATGGTTCCCTAACCTTTCCACAAAGATAATCACCCACATAAATCGCCTTGCCAATGAATAGGGCCGATTGATATGCTAACACAAACAGCCATAGAAAGGCCACAGCAATATGGAAAAGGAAGAGGCAAAGAGGGAGATAATCAGGGCTGCGAGGTATCTTTATAAAAGGGGTTTTGTGGCAGGTTCAGGGGGTAACATATCCTTACGGATAAAGAATGGTTGCTTGATAACTGCCACTGGAACTTCCTTTAGGGAGCTTAGAAGGGATCAGATTACCCACCTGAATATGAAAGGAGAAAGATTAGAAGGCCCTTTGCCCAGCTCTGAGTGGAGGATGCATCTGGCCCTGTTGGCACTTGAGGGAATAAAGGCAGTGTGCCATATCCATGGTATATATTCCATTGCCCATTCCATCACCTGTGAACCGTCGGAGGATGTTTTGCCTCCCATCACACCTGGGCTTCTACTGGCAGGGCCCCTTCCCTTGCTTCCCCAATTGCTCCCAGGCTCACAGGCCTTGGCAGAGGAGGTCTTTTCCAAGTTAAAGGAAACGGGTGCAAGGGCGATTCTCCTCAAGAACCACGGTTTGGTGTGTGTTGGGAAGGATCTATCAGAGGCCCTAAATCTTTCTGAAGAGATAGAAGCAGGACTAAAGCTATACTTCTTGGTAAAGGACCACAGCTGTCTTTTAAAGGAGGATATGGTGTTGGAGATCAGAAGGGCTTACAAGGTTAGGGATTAGACTAATCCCTATGGCCTTCTCCTTCAAGAAGGACAATGAACACCTGAATTTTGACCTCTCTTTAACCAATCCAAAAGCCTTTGCCAAAGGCCTCTTTTCTTTGCCCTTATCTTTCCTTTGGACCGCACCTTATTCTTTCCTTCCATCCCTTGCCTCCTAAAAACATTATACAAGTGGCCTTATCCAATTGAAAGAGGTTTTAAACCTTGAACCTCATCCCGTTAAAATGTAATCTAACAAAATGTCCGTGGTCCCTTACGGACACAAATGAGGATGAAAATTTGGAATGGAGTTTTCAGAGGAAATAAGCTGAAGGAGACACCTGTGGAGTTATATGAGAAGCTGAAGAATACATTTTTCGTCATCGCAGGCCCTTGTGTAATTGAGCAGGAAGGGCTTACCCTAAAGATTGCAGAAGAGATAAAAAGATTAAGGGATGAGCTAAACATACCCTTTATCTTTAAGGCCTCCTACGACAAGGCAAACAGGACCTCCATAGGTTCCTATAGAGGACCAGGGCTTGGAGAGGGGCTGAGGATCCTCAAAAAGGTGAAGGAAGATCTTGGGCTTCCCGTGATCTCAGATTGTCACTGGGTGGAGGAAGTGGATGAGGCCAAGAAGGTACTGGACATCATCCAAATACCTGCCTTGCTGGCCCGCCAAACAGACCTTTTGGTCAGGGCAGGTGCCAGTGGTTGCATCGTGAACCTGAAAAAAGGCCAGTTCATGGCGCCAGAGGATATGTTTTATGCCTTTGAAAAGGTGTCCCACTCGGGGAACCAAAAGGTGATATTCACAGAAAGGGGCACCTTTTTCGGGTACCATAACCTGGTGGTGGATATGAGGAGCATAAGAATCCTTAAGAAAACCAATCTCCCAGTGGTATTTGATGCCACCCATAGTGTTCAGCGTCCTTCAGGGGGGTGTGGGGTTTCAGGTGGTGAAAGGGAATTCATAATACCCTTGGCAAAGGCAGCTGTGGCCTGCGGGGCAGATGGGGTTTTTTTTGAGGTGCACCCTGACCCTTCCAAGGCCCTCTGCGACGGCCCCAATTCTCTGCCCCTTGCTCAATTAAAGGAGGTGGTTCAAGAATTGCTCAAGATTTATAAGGTTAGCGGGGATGGAACAATGGCAAATGGATGAGGTTTTGAAATTCAGGTTGAAGGATGTGAAGCTACTGCTACTGGATGCAGACGGTGTGCTCACCACAGGTGAAATACTCTATGGTCCAGGGGGGATGCAGCTAAAGGCCTTTGATGTAAAGGACGGTTTGGGGATCAAGCTTCTCTTGAAAAACCAAGTGCAGGTGGCCATCATCTCCATAAAAGACAGCCAGGCACTTTTTGAAAGGGCAAGAGATCTTGGCATAGAGCATGTGATAATGGGAAGGCAGAACAAGGCCTGGGCGGCCAAAGAATTGATTGAAAGGCTGGGCATAGATCCCAGTGAGGTGTGCGCCGTGGGAGACGATCTCCCGGATTTAGGGCTTTTTTCAATGGCAGGAATAAGGATTGCGGTAAATGATGCAGTGGAGGAAATAAGGCAAGAGGCAGATATCATAACCCATTCTAAAGGAGGTAGAGGCGCTGTGAGAGAAGTCTCAGAACTCATACTGAAGGCCAAAGGACTATGGGCCAAGAGCCTTCAAGAATTTAAGTCCCTTGCCTTAAAGGCCCAATAAAAGACTTCTTTACAGCCTTTGCCCCAGGTTGGTATAAAATAGTCATGGTATGGTCCAGGAAAAAGAGGTTAATAATTGCCCTTGTGGTGCTCACCCTGTGCCTTGCATTTGCAGGGATATTGGCCATTCAGGCCAAAAGGTATAACCTGAAAAATCTCGGGATCAAAAATATTGAGGTAAATCATGATGGATTTCTGTTAAAGGAGATCCATCTTTCAGAGGATGATCCCCAGAAGCCTTGCAAGTGGTACCTGGATGCAAAGGAAGTGAATGTTGATAAAAATCGCAAGGAATTTAGATTTAAAGACTACTTTATCAGTTTTACATCACAAGAATACGGAAATTTTTCTATGACAGGCACAGATGGTATATACCTAAGGGAGGATAAAAGATTTGTGCTAAACGGAACTGTAAAGATCGAGTCAAATCAGGGATATAGTGCTAGTGCAAATGGCATTGTTTTTGATGAATCTAAGGGCGTTATATATGTGCAGAGTGGGATTGAGTTCATAGGCGATAATCTTCATGTAAAGAGTGATGAGTTCGTATTACAGTTAAATGCTCGTAAAATTAAGATGTCTAAGAATGTAAAGGCAACTTTTACAAAGCAGAAAGCTAGGACATGAGGCTAAAATATATATTGACATTTGCTCTTGGAGTTTTCCTTTTTGTGGGCTTCTCAACCTTTGCCGCCGATAAAACCAAGGTAAAACATGATAAACAATCGAAAGTAACCATTGAGTCTGATTTTTTGGAGGTTGACAACAACAAGAAAACAGTTGAATTTACCAACAATGTAAGAGCAACAACGGAGGATTTTGAGCTTTTTTGTAAAAGGCTCTTGTTGTATGCAAAATCAAAGAATTCCAAGAGCGAGTCAGAGAAGAACTGGGAAATAGACAAGATTATTGCTGAGGGAAATGTTATAATAAAGCGTTCTCCGGAAGAGACCTTGGAGGCTGGAAAGGCCGTATTTCTTATGGGAGAGCAAAAGATCGAGCTCACAGAGAATCCTAAGTTGAAGAAGGGGACCGATGAGGTAAGAGGAGAAAAGATGGAGGTCTTTTTAAAGGAAAATAGGGTGAAGATATTCTCTGGAGATAACCAAAAGGTAAGGGCAGTGGTGAAATCAGTTAATCTTCCTGAGAACATTAAAGAAGGTAGGTGATATGGGTTTAGAATTAAAACAGGATCTGAAGCTCAGCCAGCAACTGGTGATGACGCCTCTCCTCCAGCAGGCCATAAAACTCCTTCAGCTTTCCAGGTTGGAGCTGATAGAGGTGGTGAGGCAAGAGCTTGAGACAAATCCTGTTTTAGAGGATGCCGTGTTGGAGGCAGACTCCCAGGAAGAGGTGGCATCCGAGGCAGAGGAGTTGGAGACCCACTTGGAATCCAGGGACTACGAAGAATCGGAATGGGAGGCCTATGTGGCAGAATACACACCCTTTGTGGGTGAGAGGGGGGAAGATAGNGAGGAGTTCCCTTCCATTGAGGCCACTGCCACAAAGCAGGCAGACTTAAAGGAGTATCTGCTGTGGCAGCTGGGAATGACAGATCTNAGCCAGCAGGAGCTTGAGATAGGGGATTACATCATCGGGAACCTAAACGAAGACGGATACCTGGAAATTACCACCAAAGAGATTGCGGAAGAATTAAAGGTAAGTGAAGAGGCTGTGGAAAAGGTCCTTTCGGTAATACAGAACTTTGATCCGGTGGGAGTGGCAGGTAGGGACCTGAAGGAAACACTCTTGATTCAAGCAAGGTTTCTGGGCTACGAAGGCACAGTAGTGGAAAGCATCATCCAACACCATCTAAAGCAACTGGCCCAAAAGGACTATGATTCCATTCAAAAGGCATTGAACATAGGCATGGATGAACTAAAAGAGGCGATTCATGCCATCCAAGGCTTAGATCCCAGGCCTGGTAGAAACTATAGCAGCGAAAGACCAACTTTCATAACCCCAGATGTATTTGTAATCAAAGTGGGAGATGACTATCAAATTATATTAAACGAAGATGGTTTGCCAAAGCTAAGGATAAGCCGTTATTACAGGGATGCGCTTTCAAATAGGATTGCCCTTTCTCATTCTGAAAGGGAATATATCAAAGACAAGATAAAAAGCGCAAGTTGGCTTATAAAGAGCATACACCAAAGGCAGAAGACGTTGTATAAGGTTACCGAGAGTATAATGAAATTCCAAAAAGAATTTCTGGAAAAAGGCACACAATATCTAAAGCCACTTGTCTTAAGGGATGTTGCCGAGGATATTAACATGCATGAGTCGACTGTTAGTAGGATTACAACGAATAAATACGTCCATACTCCGCAGGGTATTTTTGAACTAAAGTATTTCTTCAATAGCTCTGTTGGGATGACGGACGGCACTGCCGTGGCATCAGAAAGCGTAAAGGAACTCATAAGAAACATTATAAAGAACGAAGACAAGAGGAATCCGTATAGCGACAAGGAAATTGCAGACATACTTTTAAAGTACAACATAAAAATAGCAAGGAGGACTGTAGCCAAATACAGAGAAGCCTTGAAAATTTTGCCAAGTAAACAAAGGATTGAAACAGTTTAAAGAGAGGAGGTATTTTAGATGGAGATTACAATAACATTTAGGAAGACGGATCCTGTGGACAGCATCAGGAATTATGCAGAAGAAAAGTTGAAGAGACTGAGCAAGTACTTTGATTTTCCTGCTCAGGCCCATGTGGTCTTAAGTGTGGAAAAATACAGGCACATAGCAGATGTCACACTCAACGTGGATGGAACAGTTTTGAAGGCCATGGAAGAGACAGAGGATATGTACTCAACCATAGACCTTGTGCTTGACAAATTGGAAGCCCAGGTGAAGAGGCATATGGCCAGGATGAGGGAAAAAAGGAATGATTCAGGAAAGGCCGGGGCCATATTTCCCTTAGAGTCTTCCTCAGAGGTGTTGGAAGAGCCCGTGATAGAGTTGGAGAATGTGGAAGTAAAACCAATGGATCCGGTGGAAGCGGCCAATCAGTTGAAATTGAGCAACAAGGACTTCTTGGTGTTCCGCAATTCCCTAAACAACAGGCTGAATGTGATCTTCCGCAAGAAGAATGGAAATTTCGGGCTAATAGATCCCGAGGAATGAGGAGCTGTATTGCCAATAAGTAAGTATTTGAAGATAGAGCTTATAAACCCCAACCTCTCTCCGGGTAAGAAGGAGGATGTGATTAAAGATATAAGCAAGTCCCTGGGCGAGGCACTCAATGTGCCTTATGACACCATTTTTAACACCTTGATGGAGAGGGAGAAACTTGGTAGTACAGGGGTGGGAGAAGGTGTTGCCATACCCCATGGAAAGATTGAAGGTCTCAAGGAACCTGTGTTGGCAGTTGGGGTTAGTGGGGAGGGGATAGATTTTGATGCCCTGGATGGGCAAAAGGTGCATATCTTTGTCACATTGCTGACACCCATGGACTCGGCCGCCGAACACTTAAGTATCCTGGCAAAACTTGCAAAGATATTGAAGATGCCCGATTTTAAAGAAAGGCTGCGCCAGGCCTCAGACCCTCAGAAAATATACCAGTTGTTTGTGGAGGGGGAAAGAAAGCTCCAGCAGGGGTGGATATGATAGGACTATTGGTGGTCACCCATTGTAACATAGGAAAAGAGCTATTGAAGGCCGCCGAGCTGGTGATGGGGCCTTTGGATCTGGTGGACTGTATATCCATTGAATCCTTATTTGAGGCGGAAAAGCTGATCCTGAGTTTGAAGGATAAGATAAAGGCACTGGATAAAGGGAAGGGAGTCCTCATAATGACGGATATGTTTGGTGGGACACCTTGTAATATCTCAATACCCTTTATGGAAGAGAACAAAGTGGAAGTGGTTACAGGGGTAAATCTCCCAATGCTCCTTGCCGTCATCAGGAAGAGGAATCAAATCGGCCTTTTGGAACTTTCCAAAGAGGCAGTGGATGAGGCCAAGGATAAGATTTACCTTGTGAAGGATTTGCTTCCCAAGAGGTAAGGAATGGAGATCTTAAAGCTAAACAGCAACGATATCTCCGAATACATTCACGGGATATGTGCCATAGAGAATATGTGCTTTCGTTCACCTTGGAGTATTGATTCTTTTTTTGAGCAGATGGAGTTACCTTTTTCACAGCTTTGGTGTTTGCGTAATCAGGATAAGATAGTTTCCTACTGTTGCTTTTGGACCGTATTTGACGAGCTACATCTCATGAAGATTGCAACAGATTTTAGGTATAGAAGGAGTGGCTATGCAGATGCTTTACTTTTGGAGGTGAAAAGCTTTTGCTTTGGCAACGGTGTAAAAAAAATAGATCTCGAAGTGAGGGAATCAAATCGTGCTGCTATATGTCTCTATAAGAAACATGGGTTTGTTTCAGTTGGGAAAAGAAAAGGGTATTATACTAATCCAAAAGAGGATGCACTTTTGATGACATATTTTGTGGATGAGTGTAGTGTTTATCAAGATCACCCAAAGACCTTAGGAGGTGCAAAAAATGGCTATTAGAATTGGTATCAACGGCTTTGGTAGGATAGGAAGGATGGTTCTGAGGGCAGCTTTGGGGAATTCAAAGCTCCAATTTGTGGCAGTTAACGATCTTACTGATGTAAACACNCTTGCCCATCTTCTGAGATATGATTCAGTTCATAGGCCCCTAAACACAAAGGTGGAGGCCAAGGGAAATGCNATAGTGGTGGACAACCAGGAACTGAGGGTGTTTTGTGAAAGGGATCCTGCCAAGATCCCATGGGGGGATATGGGTGTGGACATTGTGATGGAGTGCACAGGTCTGTTTAGGGACAAGGAAAGGGCCTCCAAGCACTTGGAGGGGGGTGCAAAAAGGGTGATCATCTCTGCGCCTGGAAAAGATCCTGACATAACCATTGTTATGGGTGTAAACCAAAAGGAGTTCGATCCCAATTTACACAGGGTTATTTCCAATGCCTCTTGCACAACCAACTGTCTGGCTCCCATTTGTAAGGTGCTTCTGGAGAGATTTGGCATTGAAAGGGGGCTTATGACAACCGTACACGCATACACCAATGACCAGGCCCTCTTGGATGCTCCGCACAAGGATCTGAGGAGGGCAAGGGCAGCAGCCCTCTCCATGGTGCCCACCACAACAGGTGCTGCCAGGGCAGTGGCCTTGGTACTACCCCAGCTGAAAGGCAAGCTGAACGGCTTTGCCATTAGGGTGCCCACTCCCGATGTATCTGTGGTGGATCTGGTGGTTCAGTTGTCCAAGCAGGCCTCAGTGGAAGAGGTAAACAATGCCTTTAAAGAGGCATCTGAGGGGGAACTGAAGGGGATCCTGGCCTATTCTGAGGAGCCTTTGGTGTCTGTGGACTACACAGGCACAAGATATTCCTCCATCGTGGATGGGTTGTTGACCATGGCTATGGGAGACATGATAAAGGTGGTGGCCTGGTATGACAATGAATTCGGTTACTCCTGCCGTATGGTGGACCTTGCTGCCTACATAGGCCAATTCTGAGGAACATGATGGGAAGAAGGCCTTTTATAGCCGGCAACTGGAAGATGAATACCGAGTTGGGCACTGCCCTTGAACTCCTAAGGGGGGTGAGGGAGGCCTATAAGGGTTTAACAGACAGGGATGTGATGGTGGCCCCTCCCTTTCCCTTTCTCATGGCAGCAAAAGAAGAGCTGAGGGGAAGCAATGTGATCTTAGCTGCCCAGAACATGCACCATCTGCCAAAGGGCCCTTATACAGGCGAGGTCTCCTACCCCATGCTCTTAAGCCTTGGGGTAAGCCATGTGATACTGGGCCATTCAGAGAGACGTGAGCATTTCAAGGAGGAGGACGGGGTCATAAATCTGAAGGTAAAGGCAGCTTTGGAAAATGACCTGGTGCCCATATTGTGTGTGGGAGAGAAGCTTAAGGAAAGGGAAAAAGGCCTTACCCTTGAGGTGATAGGAAACCAGTTGAGGAATGGTTTGTTGCACCTGGAGACCAGGATAAAGGATCCAGATTCCATCATAATCGCCTATGAACCTGTGTGGGCAATAGGTACGGGAAAGACAGCTACTCCAGTGCAGGCCCAAGAGGTACATAGATTCATCAGGGACCTTCTGGGAGAACTTTTGGGAACTTTGGCGGCAGAAGGGATTAGGATCCTTTATGGCGGCTCTGTCACCCCAGAGAATATAGACCAGCTCATGGCAGAGCCCGATATAGATGGGGCATTGGTGGGAGGTGCCAGTTTGGAACTGGAAAAATTCAAAAGGATCATGTACTTTCAAAAGGGTAAGTGAAGTTTTCCTTGAAAAGGAAATGGGAAGGTGCTAAAAAATAAAGAGGTGGGATAGATGAGGCTAACATTCATAATATTTCATGTGCTTGCATGTTTGCTCCTCATATTCATCGTGTTGATACAGCACGGAAGAGGGGCAGGGATGGGAGTAACCTTTGGCGGCTCCAGCGAGACACTTTTTGGATCTTCTGGGCCCACAAGCTTTTTGCACAAACTCACCACTATTGTGGCAATAATTTTTATGTTTACCTCCTTGAGCCTTTCCCTCTTTAAGGGGCTTGAAAAACCAAGATCAGTCATGGAAAATGTCCCCAAACAGGTGGAAAAGGGTACTCAGGAGGCGCCAAAACAGGAATGATTTGTGTGCGGAAGTGGTGGAATTTGGTAGACACGCCATCTTGAGGGGGTGGTGGGGCAACCCGTGCGGGTTCAAATCCCGCCTTCCGCACCATCATCGGATATTCCAAGGTTAATCCCAAAAAGACACAAAAAAAGTAGGTGTTTTCACCTACATCTGGTCGGGACGACTGGATTCGAACCAGCGACTCCCGCGTCCCGAACGCGGTGCTCTACCAGGCTGAGCCACGTCCCGATCGATCCAATGTTAGCACCTCCTCCCTTAACATTCAAGCCCCAAGGTGATTCCACTTACAAAGTGGAAAGATTTGGCGCACATAAATAGGCTTCCAATCCCTTGATACCAAAGGAATTGTGGGCTAAGGTGCCGGCATGGGTGGTAAGATACTATTAGCAGGCATATATCCAATGGGAGGTAAGAATGCGGCTTGAAAATACTATGGCAGGCCAGGTGATAAAAAGACATCTGAAGGAAGGGAAGTTATATCCAGGTGAGGAGATAGCCATCTGTGTGGACCAGACCCTTACACAGGATGCCACAGGCACCCTTGTCTACCTTGAATTCATGGCCTTGGGCATGGATCGGGTAAAGACAGAGCTCTCGGTGAGCTATGTGGACCATAACACCTTGCAGACAGGCTTTGAAAACGCAGATGACCACACCTTTTTGATGGACTGTGCCCAAAGGTTTAAGGTGTATTTTTCCAAGGCGGGGAATGGAATATGTCACCAGGTTCATTTGGAGCGATTTGCAAGGCCCTACAAGACCCTTCTGGGCTCGGACAGTCATACCCCCACAGCAGGTGGGGTGGGCATGCTGGCCATTGGAGCAGGTGGCATGGATGTGGCCTTGGCCATGGCAGGTATCCCCTTTGTGATGAGGGTGCCTGAGATAGTGAGGGTGGAGTTAAAGGGCAAACTGCCTCCTTGGGTGGGTGCGAAGGATGTGATCCTCCACCTCTTGGCCAGGCTCTCTGTAAAAGGAGGGATCGGAAAGATCTTTGAATACACAGGCCCAGGAGTAAGAAACCTGTCTGTGTATGAAAGGGCCACCATCTGTAACATGGGTGCAGAGCTAGGGGCCTGGACATCTATCTTTCCATCAGACCAGGTGACATTGAACTTCTTGAAAGCCCACGGAAGGGAGAGAGACTGGGAGCCGTTGGAGCCAAAGGAAGGTGCTGAATACCAAGGCAATATGGAGATAGACCTTAGCAAGCTTGAACCTTTGATTGCCCTTCCCCATAGCCCTGATAAGGTGGTGAATGTGCGAGAGGTTGAGGGAACAGAGGTGCAGCAGGTTTGTATCGGAAGTTGCACAAACTCATCTTTCAGGGATCTAAAGATGGTCTCCCAACTTCTGAGGGATAGGAAGGTGCATCAGGAGGTGAGCTTAGTCATAAGCCCAGGCTCTAAGTCCGTCTTTGGCATGCTCTTGGAGGATGGCTCCATCGCCCACATGGTGAAGGCAGGGGCCAGGATACTTGAATTGGCCTGTGGACCTTGCATAGGGATGGGGCAGGCACCTCCCTCGGGAAGTAACAGCTTGAGGACATTCAACAGAAACTTTAAAGGCAGAAGCGGGACAGAAGATGCAAATGTGTACTTGGCCAGCCCCGAGGTGGCAGTGGCTGCTGCCCTGTTTGGTAAGATTGTACACCCCTCTTTGTTGGGAGATCATCCCAAGATAGTGGAACCTGCCCAGTACCAAAGGGATGACTCCCTGCTCTTATCTCCACCAGCAGAGATAAAAGATATCCCCATAAGGATGGGCCCCAACATAAGGCCATTTCCAGAGCTGGAGCCACTGCCTGATCTTCTGGAGGCAAAGGTTGTTTTGAAGACAGATGACAATATCAGCACAGACGATATCTTGCCAGGTGGTGCAAAGGTGCTTCCCTTTAGGAGCAACATAGAGGTGATAAGTAAGTTTGTATACCAAAGGCTATATCCCGATCTTGTTGAAGAACTTAAAGGAGAGGGGATTGGTATTATCGTGGCAGGACAGAACTACGGCCAAGGGAGTAGCAGGGAGCATGCCGCACTTGCGCCCAGGTATCTGGGGATAAGGCTTGTGCTTGCAAAGGGCTATGCAAGGCTACACAGGGCCAACCTCATCAATTTCGGGATCGTTCCCGCACTTATAGGGGATGAGGTGTACCAAAGGATAGAAAAGAACGATTTCATCAGGATTGAAAACTTAAGGGAGATAGTTTTGAAGCAAGATACATTTTGGCTTGAACTGAAAGAAAAAGGGATTAAACTCCCTTGCCAATTACAGTTATCCCAAAGGGAAAGGGAGATAATCCTAAAGGGAGGCATATTGAACTATTATAAGGCCCAGTAGGGGCCTAAAATAAAGTTCAATGGAAACGAGGACATAGGATGAAGCCTGAAAGGATCAGTTGGAGCGAGGAAGGTCATCCCATAGTACCGGATCAACCCATTATTGCCTATATAGAAGGAGATGGCACAGGACCAGAGATCTTTTCTGCCACAAGACCTGTGCTGGATGCAGCGGTAAAAAAGGCCTACGCAGGCGCAAGAAAGATTCACTGGAAAGAACTTTTGGCAGGTGAGAAGGCGTGTAAGGAACTGGGGCCCGATCAATACCTCCCCCAGGAGACCTTGGAAGGGCTCAGATACTACGGTGTGGCCTTAAAAGGCCCACTTACCACACCCATTGGAGGGGGGATCAGGTCCATAAACGTTGCCATTCGACAGATCTTAGACCTCTATGCCTGTATCAGGCCTGTGAGGTATATCCCTGGCCTACCCTCACCCCTAAGGTACCCTGAGAGGGTGGATCTGGTGATCTTCAGGGAAAACACAGAGGACGTGTACGCAGGGATTGAATGGCCTGCGGGCGATGAGAGGGCCAAAGAAATCATAAGGTTTATCAACCAATACCTATCAGGGGATGGGGTTAAGATAAGTGAGGATTCTGCCATTGGGATAAAGCCCATGAGCAGGTTTGGGACCCAGAGGCTTGTGGACATGGCATTAAAATATGCCCTTAGGCATGGGTATAAGTCGGTGACTTTGGTCCACAAAGGGAATATTATGAAGTTTACAGAGGGGGCATTCAGGGAGTGGGGCTATGAACTTGCAAGGGAGAGATACAGGGACAAGGTGATATTTGAGCAAGAACTGGTGGGCAATCGCAATCCCCACGGGAAATTGATCCTAAAGGATAGGATTGCAGACAATATGTTCCAGCAGATGATCCTGAGGCCCGAAGAATATGGCGTGCTGGCAACTCCCAACTTGAACGGAGACTATCTATCAGATGCAGCGGCTGCCCTTGTGGGTGGACTTGGTATGGCCCCAGGTGCAAATGTGGGAGATAGGTGTGCGGTCTTTGAGGCAACCCACGGATCAGCCCCAAAATATAAAGGGCTGGACAAGATGAACCCCTCTTCCCTGATATTGTCAGGGGTGGAGATGTTGAGGTATCTGGGTTGGGAAGAGGCAGCTGGGATGATAATCCTGGGATTACACAGGGTAATACAAAAAAAATTGGTGACATACGACTTGGCAAGGCAGATGGAAGGAGCCACGGAGGTCTCCTGCTCAAAGTTTGGGGGGCTTTTGGTGGAGGAGTTGGAAAGGTTTTAGATGGAGGTTTTTCCTTATGGGGGGGAGGTATGCTCCAGATTAGACCTTTGGTTGAATATTCAGAGGAGATGAAAAAGGTGCTGGATACATTGGAAGATCTATATTTTGAAACAGACCTGAGGGGCAATTTTGTATTTTTAAACAAGGCCTCCCTTCAGATAACCGGATATTCGGTGGAAGAGCTTTTGGGCAAAAGCTATGAAGTTTTGACGGACAAGGAGACTGCAAGTAGAGTCTTTCAAAGGTTCAACTGGGTCTTTAAGACCGGGGAGCATATAAGATCCTTGGAGCACGACCTTATAAAAAAGGACTCCACAAGGGTTACCATCTCAAGTTCTGTGGCATTGGTGAAGGATCCACAGGGCCACAGGATAGGCTTTAGGGGAATCATCAGGGATGTGACCCAGGAAAAGGAACTAAGAGAAAGGCTTCGAGAATCAGAGGCCTGGTACAGAACCGTGTTTGAAAGCTATGCAGCTGCAATATTTGTGATAGATGCAGACGACATAATATCCATGACAAACCTACAGGCAAGGTTTTTGAGCGGTTATGAAAAGGAAGAGATTGAAGGAAGGCTCAAGTGGACCGACCTTGTGCACCAAGATGACATTCCCATGTTGGCCGAGTCTCGTAAGAAAAGATTGGAGACCCTGGATGAGACCATAAAGACATATCGCATACGTCTGAAGGCAAAGGAAGGATACAAGTGGGTTTATATGTCAGTAGGGTTTATCCCTGCACTCAAGAAGACCATAGCCTCTTTGATTGACATAACAGAGCAGGTGAAAAAGGAAGAGGAACTGAGACATAGGGAAATGATCTTCAGACAGGCCTTGGAGGCCTCACCCTTGCCCATAATACTCTATGATACAGAGCTTAGGCCCACATTTTTAAACGAAGCATTTGAAAGGTTGTTTGGGTGGTCAAAGGAGGAGTTCTTGTCCAAAGGTTTGATGGTTCTTCCCCACATCCCTGAGGAGTTGAGATCTGAGGCCAATGAATTTGTCCAGGAGATATACAAAAAAGGCATCACACAAAGGCGTACCAAAAGGTTTACAAAGGATGGGAGAACACTGGATGTCTTACTCACAGGTGGCGCCTTTAAAGACCAATTGGGAAATCCCATGGGGATCATCGTATTCTTAATGGATATCACAGAAGAGGAGAGGATAAATGCCCAGCTAAAGCAACTTACAAAGCTTGAGGCAATAGCCAATGTGACAAGCGGAATCTCCCATGACTTCAACAACATACTCCAGGCAATATATGGTTTTACCCAGGTGATGCTTTTAAAGAAGACCCCTGAGGATCCCGATTACAAGAGATTAAGGGCCATAGAAGAGAGCTGTGAAAGGGCAAGGGATTTGATCCAAAACCTCCTTGTGTTTGCAAGGAAGGCGGAGGTGAGGCTGAAGCCTATAAACTTAAACAGGGAGGTGAAGCAGAATGTTTCCATCCTGGAAAGGCTCCTTCCCAAGATGATAAATATAGAACTGGACCTGGAGCATGAACTCCACACGATCAGTGCAGACACCACACAGCTTCAGCAGATCTTGCTGAATCTGAGTGTAAACGCAAGGGATGCCATGCCTGAGGGAGGAACCTTGACCTTTCGTACGCAGAATGTGTATCTGGACGAGGATTACTGCAAAGGGCATCTGGGATTTGAGCCAGGAGAATATGTACTTTTGGCAGTGTCAGACACAGGTGTGGGGATCCCTAAAGAGATAAGGGACAAGATATTCGATCCATTTTTTACCACAAAGGAAGCAGGTAAGGGAACAGGCCTTGGATTGAGCATCGTTTATGGTATTGTGAAGGCCCACAAAGGCCATATCAATGTATATAGCGAAGAAGGTAAAGGCACTACCTTCAAGATATACTTCCCGGCCATTCTCACAGATGAAATGGCAAGGAAGGAAAGGGAAGAAAATTTCCATCTGCCCATGGGAAAGGGTGAGCGGGTACTGGTGGTGGATGATGAAGAAAGCCTGCAAGATATACTTTCTGAGACACTTTCAAAGTACAACTATAGGGTCATGGGTGCCATGACAGGAGAAGAGGCATTAAGAATTTGTAGTGAAAAAGGCAATGAAATAGCTTTGATCTTGTTAGATCTGAATATGCCTGGAATGGGAGGGATCAAGTGCCTAAAGGAGTTGGAAAAAACAGATTTAAAGGCAAAGGTCATCATAATAAGTGGCTATGCCCCAAACGGAGATATAAAGAAAGAAGTTACCTCAAGGAATCTGCCTTACCTGTTAAAGCCCTTTGATATACCATCTCTAATGAGAACCATTAGGAGGCTCTTGGATGAAAAATAAAATCCTTTCTTCCTTATGCCTTATAGTTTTCATATTCACTGCTGGCTACTGTTACTCCCAAGATTGTAAGGAGCTAAAGGCAAAGCTTGATGAGGCAGAAAGTACTTTATTTCTTTTTGCGGAAAGCCTTGCAAATTGTTCAGAAGAGCTTGAAGCCTGCCATAAGCAAAAAGTTTTGGTGACGGATAAGAAAAAGGAACTTATCTCCAAGATAAGAGAAAAGTTGGCAGAAAGAAAAGAGCTCAATTTTTTGATGAAACTTACAGAGGAGGAGCTCGAAAGCCTTGAAAACGCAATAATAGAGAGGCTTTTGAAGAATAAATAGGGCCTAAATCTTAGAGGGTTGGCTATGAAGATCTCTTATGTTGGCGTAGGCCGAAACGATCCCTGCCCGTGTGGTAGTGGTCTCAAGTACAAGAAATGCTGTATGAGAAAGCAAGGGGATGTCTCCAGATTTTATCTGGAGAAATACGGTATAAGATTAAAAACCCAGCAGGATATCCAGGGTATCGAGAGGTGTGGAAGACTTGCCGTTATGTTGTTGGAAGAGGCTGAAAAGATCATCCGTCCTGGTATCACCACAGAGGAGATTAATACCCTTTTGCACAAACTTACCCTTGACGCAGGTGCATATCCCGCACCGCTAAACTACAGAGGTTTTCCCAAGAGTGTCTGTGTCTCTGTAAACGAGGTAATATGCCACGGAATTCCCGGGGATCGCATCTTGAAGGAGGGAGACATAGTGAATGTGGATGTAACCCCCATACTGGACGGCTATTATGCGGATGCCTGCAAGACATTTTTTGTGGGAACTCCTTCTCCAGAGGCCAGAAAGATAGTCATGGTGGCAAAGGAATGCCTCAGGCGAGGGATTGAGGCAGCCAGACCTGGAAATACCATAGGTGACATAGGGTATGCCATACAGAATTACGCAGAAGGCATGGGTTGTTCTGTGGTGAGGGAGTTTGTGGGGCACGGAATTGGAAGATCCTTTCACGAAGCACCACAGGTCCCCCATTTCGGCAAAAGGGGTAAGGGGATTGTTTTGGTACCCAATATGGTGTTTACCATCGAGCCCATGATAAATTTAGGGACCCACAAGCTCAAGATCCTGGAGGATGGTTGGACAGCGGTTACCTTGGACGGCTCCCTTTCTGCCCAATTTGAGCAGACTATTGTCATCACAGAAGAGGGCCCAAAAAGCCTCACCCCTTATGAACTGTAAGAGCTTAAAGCCACGGCCACAGGATGGCAAAAGATAGGAAATCCTACCTATGCCCCAACTGCGGATATCGCTCTCTCCAGTGGTTGGGTAGGTGTCCCCAGTGCGGGGAATGGGACAGTTTTGAAGAGGAAATCAGTCCTTCCAAGAGATATGAGGCAAGGGGCACCGTATCACCCCAATCCATATCCATGTTGGATACGACCCAGGAAGACCGGATCCAAACCAAAATGGAGGAGGTGGACAGGCTCCTTGGAGGAGGAATAGTAAAGGGCAGTCTGATCCTGATAGGTGGGGATCCTGGGATTGGAAAGTCCACCCTGATCCTTCAACTACTCCATTCCATGGCAAGAAACGGCCATCCTGTGTTGTATGTGTCAGGGGAGGAGTCCCTTACACAGATAACCCTAAGGGCCCAGAGGTTAGGTGCAATTGAAAAGGGCCTTTATGTGATGGGCGTTGCCTCTGTGGAAGAGATCTTTGAGGCAGCAGAGGGCTTGAAGCCTTCGTGTGTGGCAATAGACTCTGTCCAGACCATCTACACAGAATCAAATCCCCAAATCCCAGGAAGCATTGCACAGCTTAGGGAGGTGACCCTAAGGCTTTTAAAGATCTCAAAGGAGAAAAACCTTGCCGTGCTCTTGGTGGGGCATGTTACCAAGGAAGGGGTAATTGCAGGGCCAAAGATGTTGGAACATATGGTGGATACCGTCTTGTACCTGGAAGGGGAAGGCTATCAACCCTTTAGGATCTTGAGGGTTCAAAAAAACAGGTTTGGCCCCACATTTGAGATGGCAGTCTTGGAGATGAGGGAAAAGGGACTTTGGCCTGTTTCCAATCCAAGCCTCTTGTTTTTAAAGGAGAGGCCAAAGGGTTCGTCGGGCTCCTGTGTAACACCCTATATGGCAGGCACAAGGCCCCTCTTGGTGGAGGTGCAGGCACTTGCCACCTCCGGGTCACAGCCCATGCCCCGAAGGACCTTTTTGGGGGTTGAATCCCAGAGGGTCTCCCTGATAGCAGCGGTCCTGGAAAAGAGGCTGGGGATCCAGCTTAGCAATAAGGATCTCTTCATCAACATCGTTGGTGGTTTGAGGATACAAGAAACTGCTCCTGACCTGGCAGTGGCTGCCTCCATTATTTCAAGCTATTGGGATCATCCCATTCCAGAGGATGTTGTGATCTTTGGAGAGGTGGGCTTGGGTGGTGAGGTGAGATCTGTATCCTATCCTGACCAGAGGGTGATGGAGGCAAAGAAGCTGGGTTTTAAGACAGTGATCCTTCCAAAACAAAACCTATTGGACCTAAAAGAGAAAAAGGAGCTCTTCTTTGTGGGGATTACCCATCTTGAAGAGCTCATGGGCCATTTGTTTAAACGAACGCCCAAGAAGATGAAGTCCTAAGGGAGCAAAAAGGGCCATTATGGAAGCAGGGGTTGATCTGAAGGAAATCTTTCACTTTCTTGGAAGTCATGGACCTGCAAGGGGCCATGATCTATGTGAGATCATCTTTGAAGATAGGCTTGCCATATGGAGGTTTTGTAAGCTCTCCGATTCGTTGATTACAAAAAGTGTGGCAAGACACTATCTGAGATTGGATAGACACATTGAAGGCTACGCAAGGCTCTCCCCGAGCATATGGAGGGAATTTTATTCCTACACTGTGATAGGCCTTAGAAGCCAAAGGGAATGGGTGGAGCAGATGGCAGGGGAGCTGAGTTCAAAGATAAGGGGAATAAGCAAAGAAAAAGAGGCCCTTGCCAAAAGTATCTGCGATGGGATCTATCAGAAGATCTCTTACAACTATCCTGAAATCAGGGAAAAGATAGCCTTCCTTCTGGCAGGGGATGTTGTGTATGGGATGGCACACAGTGATCCTAGGCCGGAGTTGAGCACAGGAAAGCTTGTTGTGGGCTCGGATATAGACCTTGTGGTCATAGTGGGAGATGAGGTCTCCAACGGCCTTGTGAAGCTCTTGGATGATATGATGCTGGAGGAAAAGACAAGGCTTATCTTAAACCCATTTCACAAAGAAGAACTTGATTATGTGGTGAAGAAGGTTGGGCTCCTAAGGGATCAAATGGCCATGAAAAGCTTTAAAGAGTGGGTGGCCATGAAGGTGTTTTGGGAGTCCAAGTTATTGTGCGGTGATATGGGCTTTTATGAAACCCTTAAGGCCGATCCCAGGATGGAAAGGATCGGAAGGTTTTTTATGGAACTTCAAGATAAGGCACAAAGGCAGAGAAAGGAAATCGAAGAGGCCCTTTTAAAGGGTGCTCCCCTGGAAGGCTCTTTGAACTTTGAGGCCATATTTTACCCAACAGACGAGACAGAGGACTTTTGACCAAGCAGAATATGGACATTTTGATCCCCTTGCCTTATCATCAAGATATGCCTTTGCGTGGGTCCTGGCCTTAGAATGCCTGCCCAGACTATGCTTATGAAATATGCTTTAGGGGCCCTGAGAGGGAATTTTGAGGCAAAGGAAAGGAGGTGAAAGCAATGGAAGGAGCACATCTCCACGAACACAGGCACTCTCATAGGCATAGCCATGTGCACACACATGAGCATGCCCACGGTGGGATAAGGCATACCCATTCCCACGAGCACGAACATGAGCACGAACACCTGCACCAGCACAGCCATCCCCACACCCATGAGAGAGACTTGGATCAACATGACCACAACCATACAGGGGAACATGGTCCCCACGATCACGATCATCCTGCTCATGAAAATGAACCCCATGAACACCCACATTGATAAAAACTTCTAACCAAGGTCCCCTGCATATGATAACATGCGGGGGATTTCTTATTTTTAGCATCGGGAGGCTGATTCATGAAGATAATGGTAACAGGAGGGGCAGGTTTTATTGGCTCTCATGTTGTTGACAAATACATAGAAAATGGCCATGAGGTGATAGTTGTTGACAACCTCTCAAGTGGTAAGATTGAAAATGTAAATAAGAATGCCAGATTTTACAAAATAGACATCCGTTCTGAGGAGTTGGTGAATTTAATCCAGAGGGAGTCTCCGGAAATAATCAATCATCATGCAGCACAGATTAGTGTCCCTGATTCTGTAAGAGATCCCATTTACGATGCCGATATTAACATTAAGGGTCTCCTTAATATCCTTGAAGCAGCGAAGTCCAGGATAGAGAAGTTTATTTTCATATCCTCCGGCGGTGCAATCTATGGAGATGCCACAGAATATCCAACCTCAGAAAACTATTCACCCAAACCACTTTCTCCCTATGCAATAAGCAAGTTAACCTCAGAGCACTATCTACACTACTATAAACACCAATACGGGATGGAATTCACGGTTTTGAGATACAGTAACATATATGGGCCAAGGCAAATACCCCATGGAGAGGCAGGCGTTGTGGCTATCTTCATGGAAAATGTGGTAAACAATAAGGTCTCTAATTTATACCACTTCCCAGGTGAAGAAGAGGGGATGATAAGGGATTATTGCTTTGTGGGTGATGTGGCAGAGGCAAATCTCTTGGCCCTACAAAAGGGAAATGGAGAGGCAATCAACATCGGCACAGGAAAGGAAGTGAGGACTCTAAGGCTTTATCTGGATTTGATTGAAGCCTATGCGGACATAACAGGCAAGGATTGCAATCATGTGAAGGATCCCATTAGGGCCCAGGCAAGGCCTGGGGATATCCCCAGGAGTTGTCTAAGGATCCAGAAGGCAAAGGAGATATTGGGTTGGGAGCCGAGAACGGACCTTAAAAAGGGGCTTATGACCACCTGGGAGTGGAGACTCAAGGGAGTGGAGGCCTAATTGGGCCATTGGCCTTGACAACCCTTGGTTAGTAATTACCTTCATTTGACCTTTTAAGATACATAAACCGGAAGGAGGATTTGTTATGAGTTTGCGTCCGCTTCACGACAGAGTGATTGTTAAATGCATAGAGGAAGAGGAAAGGACCGCAGGTGGGATAGTGATACCTGACACGGCAAAGGAAAAATCCCAACAAGGCCTTGTGATAGCCGTTGGGGACGGGCAAAAGATGGAAAGCGGTGCCAGGATGCCTATGCAGGTAAAGGCGGGAGACAAGGTGTTGTTTGGTAGGTATGCGGGCACAGAGGTGAAGATCAAGGGTGAGGAATACCTCATCATGAGAGAAGACGAGATCATTGCAGTGGTAGAATAAAGATAGGAGGAATTGAATGGCAAAGGAACTCAAATACAGTGAGAAGGGCAGAGAGGCCATATTAAAAGGTGTGAATACCCTTGCTGATGTGGTGAAGGTGACACTGGGACCTAAAGGAAGGAATGTGGTCTTGGACAGGGCCTTTGGATCGCCCCTGATCACAAAGGATGGCGTTACAGTGGCCAAAGAGCTGGAGCTGGAGGATAAGTTTGAGAACATGGGAGCCCAAATGGTAAAGGAAGTGGCCTCCAAGACCAGCGATGTGGCAGGAGACGGAACAACCACGGCCACGGTCTTGGCCCAGGCCATCTTCAGGGAAGGTGCCAAGCTTGTGGCAGCGGGTATAAACCCAATGGCCTTGAAGAGGGGCATAGACAAGGCAGTGGAGGTGGCGGTTAAGGAGCTGAAAAATCTCTCAAAACCCACAAAGGACCAGGAAGAGATCGCCCAGGTGGGCACCATATCTGCCAATAACGACCCCACCATAGGCAACATAATCGCAGAGGCAATGGCAAAGGTGGGAAAAGAGGGTGTCATCACCGTGGAAGAGGCAAAGAGCATGGAGACCACCTTGGAGGTGGTGGAAGGAATGCAGTTTGACAGGGGCTACATATCTCCCTACTTTGTCACAGACCCTGAGAAGATGACCGCCACACTGAGCAATGCCTTGATATTGCTCTACGACAAGAAGATCAGCAGCATGAAGGACCTCATCCCCCTCCTTGAGCAGATAGCCAGGATGGGCAGGCCCTTGCTTATCATTGCAGAGGATGTGGAAGGCGAGGCCTTGGCCACCTTGGTGGTGAATAAGCTAAGGGGTACACTTCAGGTGGCAGCGGTCAAGGCGCCTGGCTTTGGGGACAGGAGAAAGGCCATGTTGGAGGATATTGCCATCCTCACAGGAGGAAGGGTGATTTCAGAGGACCTGGGGATGAAGTTAGAGAATGTGAAGCTGGGTGACTTGGGAACTGCCAAGACCATCAACATAGACAAAGACAACACCACCATAGTGGATGGGGGTGGTTCCAGAGAGGCAATAGAGGGAAGGGTAAAGCAGATAAGGGCACAGATAGAAGAGACCACCTCCGATTACGATAGGGAGAAGTTACAAGAAAGGCTGGCAAAGCTGGTGGGCGGAGTTGCTGTGATCAGCGTGGGTGCTGCAACAGAGTCGGAGATGAAGGAGAAAAAGGCCAGGGTGGAGGATGCCCTAAACGCCACAAGGGCTGCGGTGGAAGAGGGAATAGTCCCCGGTGGAGGGGTTGCCTTTGTGAGGTGCATAAAGGCCTTGGAGCAGATGAAGCTGGAAGGGGATGAAATGGCAGGTGTCAGGATTGTGATGAGGGCCCTTGAGGAACCCTTGAGGCAGATCGCATCCAATGCAGGGGCTGAGGGTTCTGTGGTGGTGGAAAAGGTAAAGGCCCAGGATGGCCCCTTTGGTTTCAATGCAGAAACCATGGAGTTTGTGGACATGATGAAGGCAGGGATCATAGATCCCACAAAGGTGGCCAGGTTTGCATTGCAAAACGCCGCATCAGTGGCAGGCCTCCTGCTTACCACAGAGGCCATGGTGGCAGAAAAGCCTAAGGAAAAGGAAGAGATGCCCCAGATGCCCCACGGCGGGATGATGTAATTTAGGTTTGGAATTCACCACCTCACCCTTTGTTTGAAGGGTGAGGTTTTTTTATTTTTTCTCCTCCGGACCGTTCACCCACCAAAGTGAGCCTTTATCAAACCACCACTCGGTCCATTGGGTCTTTAATATGGTATCTGCCAATAAGGAGGCCTCTTTTGTCCTAAGCCTTTTTTGTGCATAGAAAAGCCAATCCTTTGCCTGCTGATTTCCCAAGTCCAACTGGGCCTTCAGCTCCAACATGAGGTCCAATTGGTCTGCATCCTTGGCCAACATGGCCTCTTTACTTTTTGCCTCCTGAAACTCCTTTAAGAGGGATTTGATCTCATCGCCAAAGTGTAGATGCCGGATTTGGTCCTCAAGGGCCCTGTCTTCGTGGGCTGTGACATACTTCTTGTTCATGTAGTTCTGATCCCCTGTCCTGGCCTCAGGAAGGTCATGGAAGAGGCACATTAGGGTCACCCTGTGGGGCTCTACCCCGGCCAAACGGGAGAGCACATAACCTATCACGGCGGTCCTAAAGCAATGGTCTGCGACGGACTCCCCTCCGCTGCCCAAGAATTGATATCCGCTCCTGGGGGTCCTCTTAAGCATGCCCACCTCAAAGAGGAAATGGGTGATCTTGCTCAGGTCAGCGTCCATTATGCGGTCCTGGCCTCCAAGGTCTCGCTGGGCTTATTCTTGTTGAGGTTCAGATAAGCCTCGATGAATTCGTCTATTTCACCATCCAGCACTGCGTCCACATTCCCCACTTCCACATTGGTGCGATGGTCTTTTACAAGCCTGTATGGGTTGAACACATAGGATCTGATCTGGTTACCCCAGGAGATCTCCTTTTGGCTCTGGTGTATCTCTTGCTTCTTGGCCTCCTTCTTCTTCTTTTCAAGTTCGTATAACCTTGCCTTCAGTATCTTCATGGCCATATCCTTGTTCCTGTGCTGGGACTTTTCGTTTTGGCACTGCACCACTATGCCGGTGGGCAGGTGGGTGATCCTCACAGCAGAACTGGTCTTGTTCACATGCTGGCCACCTGGGCCACTGGCCCTGTAAGTGTCTATCCTTATGTCCTTTTCATCTATCTCCACCACTATATCGTCTCCCACATCTGGATACACAGAGACCGAGGCAAAGGATGTGTGCCGCCTACCGCTTGCATCAAAGGGAGAGATGCGCACTAATCTGTGNATGCCATGTTCTGTCTTTAAGAACCCGTAAGCGTATGAGCCAAGTACAGAGAAGGTTACATTNTTTATACCGGCCTCTTCCCCTTCCAGTATATCCCTCACCTCCACACCCATGTGGTGCCTCTCAGCCCACCTGGTGTACATCCTAAAGAGGATCTGGCACCAATCTTGGGCATCGGTGCCTCCTGTACCGGCATTTATGGCCACAATGGCATCTAACCTGTCTTCAGGCTCTTGCATAACCGTCTTGAGGGTAAAGGCCTTGAGCTGCTTTTTTAAATCCCTGAGAAGCTCTCCTGCCTCCTTTAGGGCTGTTATATCGTGCTCTTCCAGGGCAAGCTCTGCCAGTGTCTTGGCATCTTCCAAGCCCTTGTTGAGATGGGTCCAGTCCTTTATCTGATCCAGGATACGGCTTCTCTTTTGGGTGATCCTTAAGATTTCCTCTTGGGGTTTGCTCCAAAAGTCTGGTTTTGCCATCTCCCCTTCCAGTTTGAGGAGTTCCTCTTCCAAATGGTCCAGCTCAAAGATGCCCCCTGAGGATATGCAACTGGTTGAAGAGAGAATTTATCTCTGCCATCACATCTATCTCAATCATGGGAAACCTCCTAAAGATAATGGGAAACCGCTAAACTTTAAAATCACAATTTTAAACCCCTTGGCCCCTAAGTTCAATCTCCATATAACTCTTTCCACTTGGTAAGTGGCCACTTCAAAGGAAAAGAATTGGGCTTCAACGGACCTTTATGGCCGTCTTTCCCGTGTACCAAAAGATGCTGGGAGGGCTCACCAACTGACCCCTTTTGTCAAATTGGGTATTGGGTGCCTTTGGATTGGCTCCCCCTGTGAATCCTGTGCCTAAGGCCAAGGTTCTCACGGTAAGGTATGCAGACAGAGAAAACAGATTGAGGGGTCTCTTGGTGGAACCAAAAAATTCATTGGCAAGACCCACCCTGGGTTCCTCAAGGGGTATTTCCTCTTGGCATAGGCTTGTGGCTATCAAGGCCCTATTCCCGGTGGCACTCAGAAAACCCAAAAGATCCTTGGGGTTCCATATGTCCGTTGCCAAGACCACCTTTGGGCCGATCCCCCTTTGTGTCATCTCCCCGAGGATGAGCCCAAGTACATTCAAGGTGTCCAACACAAAAAAGGCATCCACCTGTCTTAAGGCCTCTGCAAGGTTCCCAAAATCCTTGGTCTCTGATGAATAGGAGATCTCTTGGGGGTTTTTCAACCCCAGGGAAGAAAATGCCTCCCTAAGCCTCTCGGAGAGGCCCTTACCATAGGGTGTTTCAGGAAACACTACGGCATAGGACTTGATGCCTGCCTCCGATGCGGCCTCCAGAAGGGGTTTCACCTGATCTTGGGGAGAGATAAGGCCGTTAAATACCTTTAGGTTGGGTGCCAAAAGGTCTGTGCGTTGGGTAAACAGGTACACAGGAATGTCTGGGAAGAGGTTCGGCTTCTCTTCCACCAACAGGGATGCAAATTGCCCTCCCACAGGCCCCAACAAAACATCAACCATCTCCTTTTCCATCAGGACACGGACCCCATCCATCAAGGCCTTTTCCGTATCCTGGACGTCTTGGGTCACAAGCCTTACTTCTTCATAGGGGCTTTCTTTGGTGTTCCTTATCTGCCCTATGGCAAATTCAATCCCCGCCAGGATGTCTTTTCCAAGCTCGGAAAAGGGACCTGTCAAGGGCAAGAGGGCACCTACTTTGAGCTCCCTTTTAGCCCTGTCGGGTTTTTGACGCAGACCGGGTTTCAAGGCCCCCTTTTCCTCTTCTGTATCCCTTATGGAAGGCCCAGCACCCTGTTTAGAGGCCTCTGTCTTGCTCAGTGCCCTGTATTTCTCTGAGATCAAAAGCCTAAGCCTCTTGGAGCTTACATTGGATTCCTTTTCCAGGTCCTCCAGTTCCTCCACTGTGAGCCTGGATACCAGGTCTTTTTCATACTCCAAGAGCCCTCTTTTATCAGGAGGGTCTTCACCCAGTGCCAACAGTAGATTGGCCAAGGCCTGCTTATAATGCTTTAGCTCAAAATAATTTTTGGATTTCAAAATGAGGCAATTGCTTTTTGTTTCAGAATCGGAAGCTGATTTTAATACCTCATTCAAGGTAACATTTGAGGCTTGATACTGTTTTAGAGAATATTGGATCTTGGCTAAGTTTATGCCTATCTCCAACCTTCTGTCGTAATTGGGGTATTGATAAAAGATGTCCTTGAGGTATTTTTGGGCTTCATAAGGTTGATTCAGTCTTTGGAATATTTCTGCACACCTAAGTTTTACATCAGGAACATTTGGATCATTTGGATTTCTCGAAAGAAATGTCAAATAGAGTTCAAGGGCCTTGTTTAGATTGCCACTCTTGTAATGTGATTCAGCCTCTTGAAGTTCAGATGGTGCCTTTTTGCCACCCTGTGGAGCCAAAACAGGCGTTGCACATCCGTATATAAAAAGGGCAAGGGCAATCACCGCCCTTGCCATTACCTTTGATAGCAATGGATTACTATTTAACCTCTTCAAAATCTGCATCCACTACATCCTCATCTTTTTTGGCTTTCTGTGCAGATTCTGCCCCTGCATATTGCTGTTGTGTTGCCTTTGCATACATTGCCTCTGCCAACTTGTGAGATTTTTGTGTTAAATTATCACACATTCTTTTTATGTAATTTGCATCATTGCCTTCCATTGCCTTTCGCAAGTCCTGAATGGCCTGGTTTATGTCTGCCTTGGTAGACTCATCCAGCTTATCTCCAAAGTCCTTCAGGGACTTTTCGGTGGTATAAATAAGGTTGTCTGCATTATTTCTGGCCTCTGCAAGCTCTTTTTTCTTCCTATCCTCTTCTGCATACATCTCACTTTCTTTTATAAGCTTTTGTATCTCATCTTCACTGAGCCCGCTTGAGGCAGTAATCCTGATGGACTGTTCCTTCCCTGTGGCCAGATCCTTTGCAGAGACATGTACGATACCATTGGCATCTATGTCAAAGGTAACCTCTATCTGAGGCACACCCCTTGGCGCAGGCGGAATACCCACCAACTGAAATCTTCCAAGGGTTTTGTTGTCTGCGGCCATTGGTCTTTCCCCCTGCAACACATGTATCTCCACTGCGGTTTGGTTGTCTGCCGCAGTGCTGAATATCTGGCTCTTTCTTGTTGGGATGGTGGTGTTCCTTTCGATGAGCTTTGTAAAGACACCACCCAATGTCTCAATACCCAGGGAAAGGGGTGTTACATCCAACAACAGCACATCCTTCACCTGTCCTTTTAACACACCTGCCTGTATGGCAGCTCCCACAGCCACCACCTCATCTGGATTTACACCTTTGCTGGGTTCTTTTCCAAAGATATCCCTAACGATCTCTTGCACCTTGGGCATCCTGGTCATACCGCCCACCAGGATCACCTCATCTATATCAGAGGGCCTAAGGCCGGCATCTTTTAAGGCCAGCTCGCAGGGAGGCACAAGCTTTTCCAAAAGGTCCTCCACCAAGGATTCCAGCTTTGCCCTGGTAAGCTTCATGGTAAGGTGCTTTGGACCACTGGCATCGGCAGTGATAAAGGGGAGATTTATCTCCGTTTCAAGGGTGCCGCTCAGCTCCATCTTGGCCTTCTCTGCTGCCTCCTTGAGCCTTTGAAGTGCCATCTTGTCGTTCCTGAGGTCAATCCCGTATTCCTTTTTGAACTCCTCTGCCAGATAGTTCACCACCCTCAGGTCAAAGTCCTCACCACCCAAGTGGGTATCTCCGTTGGTGGACTTTACCTCAAATACACCTTCCCCTATCTCAAGGATGGAGATATCAAAGGTGCCGCCACCCAAGTCAAAGACTGCTATCCTTCTATCGCCTTTCTTGTCAAGGCCATATGCCAGGGAGGCAGCGGTGGGTTCGTTTATGATCCTTTCCACCTTCAGACCTGCGATCCTTCCTGCATCCTTTGTGGCCTGGCGTTGGCTGTCGTTGAAATAGGCAGGGACGGTGATCACTGCCTCTGTGACCTTTTCGCCCAGATAGTCCTCTGCCGTTTGCTTCATCTTTTGAAGGATCATGGCAGAGATCTCCGCAGGGCTGTAAGTCTTGCCCCTCACAGATACATGGGCATCTCCATTGGGAGCCCTCACGATCTTGTAAGGCAAGATCTTTATATCCCTTTGCACCTCAGGATCCTCATACTTTCTTCCTATAAGCCTTTTCACTGCAAATATGGTGTTTAGTGGATTTGTAATGGCTTGGCGCTTTGCAGCTTGTCCCACAAGCCTTTCACCACTATCGGTAAAAGCTACTATAGAAGGGGTTGTCCTGCTCCCTTCGGCATTGGCAATTACCACAGGCTCTCCACCTTCGATTACGGCAACACAAGAGTTTGTGGTACCAAGATCTATTCCAACTATCCTTCCCATTTGAATCCTCCTATATGTTTAATCTTTTTTCTCCGTTGATTTACTGATAACCACTTTAGACGGCCTAAGCAACCTGTCGTATAACATATAACCCTTTTGGAGTTCCTCCAGGACTACTCTTGAATCACCCTCGTGTTCCTTCTCCATGAGGGCCTCATGGAGGTTGGGATCAAAGGCCTTGCCCTTTGCTTCGATCCTGCTTACACCTGCCTTTTCAAGGGCTTCATAAAAGGATTTGAGGGTAAGCATAAGTCCTTCTTCCACTGCCTTCAGATCAGAGCCTTTTTTTAAGTGCTCCATGGCTGCTTCCAGGTTATCCAGCACCACCAACAAGGACCTTAAAAGACCCTCGCTCCCGAACTTCAAATATGCCTCCTTTTCCTTCTGAAACCTCTTTTTGAGGTTCTCCATCTCTGCGTAGGTCCTTAAATACAGGTCGTAGTTTTTATTTACCTGCTCTTCCAATTCCTTCAGTTTGGCCTCTATGTTATCCTCAGCACCTTGAGCAAGGGCCTCAATGCCTCCTTGGGATCTCAACTCCTCTGGGGATGATGTTTCTATCTCGTTTTGATGCAATATATCTCCTTCCCTGTGGTTTCCAGGGTTCATCGGCATACCTCCATTAGTACTTGCATTTGCAATTTGCCCAAAAACGTCCCAAACGGCTAAGGAACACTAAGCATCCCTAAAAACCTTGTCAAGGCGAAGTGCTTGATCGGATCTTCTCTTTCAGGTCGAAATAATTACTGACGATCCAGTTTCTGTATTTTACAGTCTCTGCAAATGGTGGAATTCCGTTGTATTCTTTTACCCTTCCTGGTCCAGAATTGTATGAAGCTAATGCAAGGCTTAAATCATAGTCAAATGTTTGGAGCTGCTTAAGAAAGTACTTCATGCCGTGGTAGATGGATGAATCAATATTTATTCTTTCATCTGCTCCATTTGAGATAAGTTCGTTCTTGTATTGTTTTATGAGCTCTTTATGCCTTGCCCTCAAATCAAAAGATTCACTCAAGAGTTTCGCTGCCAAATATACACTTTCAACATCATCATAGTTTGAAACTGAAAACAATGCTTGATAGGCCTTATCTCTCTTATAATTAGCCTCCTTCAGTAGTTCCATTGCGGTCTTAAGGTAGGGAGGTTCATAGACGTTCTTCATACCCAAGGATCTTGCAGTTGCAGGAATGATTTGAGTTAAACCCACTGCGGCTGCAGATGACACCGCATATTGGTGGAGGTTGGATTCTCTTTTGATTAGGACATAAAAAAGTAATGGGTCAACCCCAAACTTTAGCTTTTCTGAAGCGGCAATAATTGCATTGACTATTTGTGGCTCTATAGCATTTGATTTAAGCCATTCTATATGCCTTGCTAATTCTTTGGTATTATCCACTTTTTCTATTTCAATTCCATTTGAAGCTAAGTAGTCAGGATATCTTGATACGAAAAGGTTGAATATATTGTTCACAAAAGGAACATTTTCTGTTGTTATAGTTTCTTCGTTCTCTAATCCTCTGCATTTGTTATAAAACAACCCGAGGCTATCCCTTAGTCTATTGGAAAGGCTGAGACATTCGCTGAACAGTCTGTCTATTACTCCTAAGAGTTTCTGTTCTGAAAAACGCTCATCAATGTGTTGATATCTTTTTAAGGTCTCTTTGTAAGCGGTGTATTCAGTCTTTGATTCGTAGCTGAATCTCTTGTATTCCATCACATTGTAAGCAATCCCGGCTATCAGATCTTTATTTCCCCTACCTTGGGCCAGTTTATCCAGCTGGTTTAAGGCAATCTTACGAAATTCTAAGGCCTGCTGTCTTTTGGCCTTCCCTGCTGCCACATGTTCATCTGTATACACCTTTAGCCCTAACCTTATTGCCTCCTCTGGTACCAATGCCAAAGGGCCTGCCTGGCCGTTGACCATCTCCTTTTCAGTGGCTTCCAACTTGCCATAGCTTAGAATCTTTTCCTTTATCTGTGCGGGAAGTTGCCCACAAAGGCACAGCGAAGGGGATAGGGTTAAAAATAGCAAGACTTGGAGCAAAACCGCCAAGGGTGATCTTCTCATATGCAATTGGCCTCCTGCTGGTTTCATGGATTATAACCCGATTCTTTGGAGATTTTAAGGGCTAAAAGAGTTGGGAGGCAGGGATGGGAAAATACGGTTTATCGGGTCTATTGGGTTTATCGGGTTTATTTCGTTGATTTGGTTGGTCGGGTTTATTTCGTTGATTTCGTTGGTCTGGTTTGTTTCGTTGATTTCGTTGGTCTGGTTTGTTTCGTTGATTTCGTTGGGAGGGGCTGGTTGGTGGGGTTATTGAGTTTATTGGGTTTATTGGGTTCATTGGGTTTATTGGGTTTGTGGGATTGCTCAATTTGTTGGGACCACATGGGAGAGGTTAGGTGAGTTCACAGTCTTGTGCCTCCTAAAATCTCCTGGATTTTCTCATGGCCATGGGGTAGATTCACACAAAAAATCTTGGAGGGGGAATGTGCTACCAAGACTTTGATCTCTGGATAAAGAATGGGATGCTCGTTACCCTAAATGAGTCTGATCGCATAATTCCTCAAGGGGATCTCCTTATCAAGGATGGAAGGATAGCTCACATAATTAATCTGCAGGGTGAGTTAACAAAGATCCATGCCAAGAAGCAAATAGATGCAACAAATTGTATAATATTGCCCGGCCTTGTAAATGGCCATACCCATCTTCCCATGTGCATCCTTAGGGGATATAGTGATGATCTTCCACTTATAGACTGGCTCTTTAAACATATCTTCCCTGCAGAAGCAAGGTACATGAATAAAGATACTGTATACTGGGCTTCGCTTTTGGGTTGTATTGAGCTAATTTCTTCTGGGATTACCATCATAGCCGATGGTTATTTCTTTGAAGAACAAGTTGCTGCTGCCTTAAATGAAGCTGGTATTAGGGGTATTCTGGGCCAGGGGGTTTTGGACTTTCCCACTCCTGATGTGAAAGATCCCAATATGAGTCTTAAAGTTGCCGAAGAATTTATTATAAAGGCTAAGGATTCTTACAGGCTAATCACACCATCTATCTTCTGCCATAGTCCCATTACCGTGGATGAAAAGAAACTTATCAAGGCCAAAGAGATCTGTGATAGGTATAATGTGCCATTCCAGATACACCTTTCTGAGACAAAGGAAGAATTTACAAAAGTCTTAGACGAAAAAGGTGTTACTCCCACTGCCTATCTAAAAAATTTAGGTATATTGGACCAAAACTTCATAGGGATCCATGTGGTTCATGTAACGGATGATGACATAAATATTTTATCCCAATCCATGGCCAATGTCGTTTGTGTGCCTGAAAGTAACATGAAGCTTTCAAGTGGTGTGTGTAGGGTTTTTGATATGATAGGTGCAGGAATCAGGCCGGGCATTGGAACAGATTCTGTTTGCTCCAATAATAACATGGATCTATTCAGGGAGATGGATACCCTATCAAAGCTTCAAAAGGTGGCAAGGGAGGATGCCAGCGCCCTAACGGCAAAGGATGCCTTAAAGATGGCCACCATATGGGGAGCAAGGGCACTTGGCATGGGAGACAGGATAGGGAGCCTTGAGGTGGGAAAAGAGGCGGATATCATTATCATAGACACAGACAAACCACACCTGTATCCTTGCTATGATCCGTACTCAACATTGGTGTACTCTGCAAAGGGATCGGATGTACGGGATGTGATCATAGGAGGTGAGGTTATCATGGAAAAGAGAAGGATTCTAAGATTGGATGTGCATGGGATAATGCACAAGATCAAAAAAATTACCCAAATGATAACAGCCGAGAGGCTAAACAGTATGCTTAACCATAGGGGACTTTAGGAAATAAATCAACATCTTGAGGTGGGACGATGAAAAAGAAGTTAGGTATCTATCTTGTTGCTGCAGCAGTAGTGGTTCTGATTGGCTTGGGATTGCTTCTTTATCTATGGTTCTTTGAAGGAGAAGCACCTCAGATCTCCATATCGCCTAAAGTTGAATATGTTGGCAAGGAAGTGGCTTTTAAAATAGAAGCATCGGATTCAAAAAGAGGGCTTAGGAAAGTTGTCTTTAAACTTACTCAAGGCTCAAAGGAAAAGGTATTGTTTGCCGAAACCTTAGGGGCTTTGAAGACCTATGAGAAGGAATTCATCTTGAAACCCTTAGAGCTTGGGTTATCACAAGGCAAAATCCAACTTGAGCTGGCCGCATATGATAATTCAATGAGAAACGGAGGTGAAGGGAATTTAACTACAATAAGATTGGAAGCCATAGTTGATACAACTCCACCTTCCGTTACGCCCGTTTCTCCCTTTCACTACTATAATGAGGGTGGCACTGGTGTTGTGGTATATAAGGCATTAGAAGATGTTGTTGAAACTGGGGTAAAGACATCAGATACTTTTTTTAAGGCTTATAAGGTTGAGCCCCAGGGGAACATTTGGATATGTTTCTTCCCGATAGGGGAAGGAGACAGATCAGGCAAAAAATTTTACTTGTATGCCAAGGATAGGGCTCAAAATATGACCAATTCAAGCTTTAACTACCAGATAAGGCCCAAAAGATTTAGGTCAGATACCATCACTGTATCCGATGGCTTCATTAACACAATCCTCCCCTATTTTGAATCCATAGGCATTCCGAGCAAGGGGTCCTTGCTGGAGTGGTTTAAGCATATCAACACGGTTGAAAGGGAGGCTGACGAGAAAAAGTTTAAGGAATTGGCACAAGACACCTCGCAAACAGCACTCTGGAAAGGACCTTGGTTAAGGCTAAAGAATTCAAAGCCAATGGCCGGTTTTGGCGACAGGAGGACCTATAGATATCAGGGTTCGGTGGTGGGTGAATCTGTGCACAAGGGCATTGATCTTGCATCACTCCAAAATAGCCCTGTGGAGGCCTCCAATGGTGGGAGGGTTGTGTTTGTGGGAGATATGGGGATATACGGCAAGACCATAGTAATTGACCATGGGCAGGGCATACATTCCACTTATAGTCATCTAAGTGAGATAAAGGTAAAGGTGGGAGAAGAGGTGGAAAAAGGGCACATAATAGGTACCACAGGGAGCACAGGCCTTGCAGGAGGAGATCACTTACACTTTGGCATCATGGTGCAAGGGGAATTTGTGAATCCAATAGAATTTTGGGATCCACTTTGGATCAAAGAAAAGATAACAAGGTGGATAGAAAAGGGTTAGGCCTAAAAGTGAAACATTCAGGTGAGTTAGTTGAAAAAGAGACCTAAGTTTAGAAATAGGGTACTTTTGTTCCTCTTACTTGTGGGATTATTACCCCTTGTTGTGTTTGGAGGGATAGCTCTAAGACACGCCAGTATTGTGTTCAAAAAGGAGGTATTGAACGAGCACCTATTCTTAGCCCAATCTTTGGCATATGGCATAGAGGCACAGATTGAAAAATACTACATTTTGGTAGATTGCATCGCCCGTGAGTTGGATAAATGGGATGAAAATGGTCTCAAAGAAAAGCTAATCACTATCATAGAAGACAATAAAGTGCTTGAAAATATCGTGATAGTGGATGAAAAAGGTAATGTCATTCATGCATTTCCATTTGAGACTATTTTACCCGAATTAGATGCACTCATTCCTTCATTCTTAAAGACGAAACAGATACTGTTTTCCAATCCGTGGCTCTCACCATTAACCAAAGAAACATGTATGTGGATTGGGCAACAGTTTCAGGATAAAAAGGTCATTGTTGCAGTAAACTTCATAGATATCCAAGAGTTAGTACAGAAAACTGTTGGTGAATCAGGACATTTTTGTTTGATTGCTGACAAGGACAATAGAATCCTATCAGACGTTCACAAGGCAAAACTTCTCAGTAACTTAGAAATGGATTTTATATCAAATCTTGGCTATTTGTCTGCCTCTTCAGAGGCCTGGCTGATGAAACAAGGAAAAGAACTTATACTTGCTGTTACAAAGACAATAGCACCATTTCAGTGGAAGGCCATTGCACTATCATCTGTGAAAAGCAGTTTTAGTGAACCCTATTTTCTGATCAAGATATCCTTGGTTGCACTGATTGCTGCAATATTGTTGGCATTTATCTTAGCAATTTATCTTTCAAAGAAGATCTCCAAGCCCATATCCCAACTCCAGAAGGGTACGGAAAGGATCGCACAAGGTCGTTATGATGTTAGGGAATTCAAAAAATCCTACCAGGAGATAGATGAACTCTCAAATAAGATCAGATTCATGGCAGAGGCATTGGAGGCAAGGGAAAGGGAGATGTTGTTTGCGCAGGAGAGGTTTAAGAGTCTATATGAGGAGTCCAAAAGAAGAGAGGAGCTATATCAGTCTCTGCTGAATGCCTCTCCTGATCCTATTGTGATATATGATTTGGAAGGAAAGGTTCAATATTTCAACGAGGCATTTGAAAAAACATTTGGATGGTCATTGGAGGAACTAAAAGACAAAAGAATACCATTTGTACCTGAGGAACAAATCCAAAAGACAATGGAATACATTGAGAGGATCCTAAAATACAACGAAAAGATAAGTGGCCTTGAGACAAAAAGATACACAAAAGACGGGACGATCAAAGACGTTTCTGTGAGTTCAGCCATGTACAAAGATCACCTGGGTAATCCTGCAGGGATTATTGTGATACTTAGGGACATCACATTGAAAAAGCGCTTAGAAGAGCAGTTTTTTGCAATGCAGAGGCTTGAGGTATTGCAGACGATTGCAGGGGGTATTGCACACAATTTTAACAACCTCTTGATGGGTATCCAAGGGAATGCGTCGCTTATGGCTTTTGATCTTCCAAAGCACAGTCCTCTTCACAAAAGGATTGCCACCATACAAGAACTTGTCAAAAGAGGTGCTAACCTCACAAGTCAACTTTTGGGATATGCAAGGGGAGGAAAATACCAGTCCAAGTTACTGGACCTCAATGAACTTGTGCTAAAGACCACAAATATATTCAAGGAAACAAGGGGAGATGTGAGAATTATAGAAAGGATATGGGAGGGCCCCCTTTTGGTTGAAGGGGATGAAAGCCAATTGGAACAGGTGATGGTAAATATTCTCTTGAACGCATTTCAGGCAATGCCAGATGGCGGAGAGGTGACCGTGGAGACATGTCCCTTTGAAATCTTGGATAATAGGCAATGGGATTTTGACGTAAAACCTGGCAAGTATGTCAGATTGAGCATCAAGGATACAGGGATAGGGATGGATGAAGACGTGAAGAGAAGGATCTTTGAGCCGTTTTTCACCACAAAGCCTGTAAATGTTGGCACAGGACTTGGCCTTTCCGCAGCATACGGGATCATAAAGAACCACGGTGGTTTCATAGACGTTGAGTCTGAAAAGGGGAAAGGTTCTACATTTCACATCTATCTGCCGATTGTTGAGGAATAATATGGCAATCAATTTTTGGAACTGGCAAAAGAAGATAATCCTTGAAAAGATAGATTCACCCCTGGGAGATGAGCTGGAGATATTAGTTAAGAAGGTTGAAAGATTTGCTCCACAAGATATGAGGATACAGAGGGCTGAATTTTATTACAACTACGCCATGCTGCCTTCATATCTTCTTCCCCTTGTGGGACTTCTGAGGGTAATTTCCACAAGGAGAAACTATAAGCAGATGGATCAAGATTTTGCAAAGGAAGTTTTTATCTGCCTAAAGAGGTTCTACGACATAAAGGATAGATACACCCTTGAAAATGTCATATCTGATCAGAGGTTTCTGAGAAAATATAGGGAGCTTTTTACGATTTTTTACGGCAAGGCAGGTCCAAAAAAAGAAACTCTCGACCAGTGGATCTTGGATATAAAGGCCCACATATCAAAGGATTAAACGCCTAAAACCCACACCTACGAAAGTGGCCACTTACGAAGTGGAAAAGCTTGCATCCAAATTTAAACGTTAAACCTTGAACATTGAACATATCTTGCTTTCCTCGCCCATCTCGCACTTTTAGCCCGCAGAACAGACCAGACAGACGACACAGACCAAACGGATTAGCTAAGCCCAACAAACCCAATAAACCCAATAAACTCAATGAACTCAATGAACCCACCAAACAGACCATCCCAACGAAATCAACGAAACAAACCATCNCAACGAAATCAACGAAAGAAACCAGCCAACCAAACAACGATATCGAAAGGCCGGGAATGTAGGATCCTTTGGCGAAGGCTATAGCTTTTGGCAGCCATTGGGCAATAAAAAAGGGGCGATTGTTTCACCCCTTTTCCGTTTTAGAGTGGCTTTTTGATCTTTGTTTAGATCTCTGTCACTGTGATTGCCTCTTGGTCGCACACCTCCACGCAGCTTTCGCAACCAAGGCATTCCTCTGCATTAACCGGTACAGATTTCCCATTCTGTATCTCGTATACATCCACTGGGCAAACCTCTACACACTCTTCGCACCCTTCACATTTATCAGGGTCTACCACTACTTCGTAAGGCATCTTCTATCCTCCCTTTTAGTTAAAATTCTCTCCTCCACAGGAGTATGTGTTCATTAACAAGGCAATTTGCCTGTGTCAATACAAAAACCTAAACCCCTAATTCCTCCTTCACAGAAACAGCTATCTTAAACAGCACAGTGAGTACAAAGAATCCTGTTGCCCAAACTGCTATGGTTATAAGGATCTCAGGGGTTGTGGGCCAGTATTCAAATACCCTTTCAAAGGGGTTGGGGATAAAACCTCCCACCACCAAGCCCATGCCTTTATCTATCCATGTACTGATCACCACTGCAGCGCATGCCACAGCAAGGCTTTGCTCGTTCCTCCTGGTCTGGGGGATTATCAAGAGGAGCAGGGCCACCAAAGCAAAGCCCATGGATGTCCACATCCAAGGCGCAAGCCTTCCGTATCCGTCCAAGCCCACAAAGAGGTACTGGAAGGTATGCATATGGCCTGGGATCTGGCTATAAAAGGCTGTAAAGATCTCCAACAGGAAGAAGAATATGTTGAGTATAAATGCGTAGGTGATTATCCCTGAGAGGGTCCTTATCTGCTCCTTCCCCGGATCGAATCGGGTGAGCTTTCTGATAATGAGGCACAGAATCAGCAACAAAGCAGGCCCTGAGCAGAATGCACTTGCAAGGAACCTGGCTGCCATGATGGCAGTCAACCAAAAGTGCCTACCCGGCAGACCTGCGTACAAGAAGGCCGTAACCGTGTGGATGGAGAATGCCCATGGAATGCTGATATATGCCAGGACCTTTACCCATGTGCTGTATTTTTCACCTTTCCTCTCTGCCTCCAACACATTCCATCCCACAAGGATGTTCAACAGGAGATACCCGTTTAGTACGATCATGTCCCAAAAGAGGATGGAATTGGGAGTGGGATACATCACCACATTTAGGATCCTCACAGGGTTACCAAGGTCCACAAAGATGAAGAGCAAGCACATCAACACAGCGGCAATTGCCAAGAACTCACCCAAGATGGTGATCCTTCCAAAGGCCTTATAGTTATGCAAGTAGTAAGGTAGCACCACCATCACACCGCTGGCAGCCACACCCACCAGATAAGTAAACTGGGCGATATAGAAGCCCCAGGAGACATCCCTGCTCATCCCTGTGATCTTCAAACCCACATTAAACTGGTAGATGTAGCAACCCACTCCGATCCCTATTAGGATCAGGAGAAACACAAGCCAACTCCAATACCTTTGACTTCCTTTTAGAGCGTAATCTAACATGGCCACCTCATATCACATAGAATACTTTGGGCGCTGTACCCAATTCGGGCTTACGCCTTATGGTGTACTTTTCCCTCAGAACAGCCCTTACCTCTGACTCTGGGTCGTTTAGATCCCCAAAGACAAGGGCATCCACCTTTATCTTCTTACAGGCCTGCACACAGGCAGGAAGCTCTCCCTTGGCCAGGAGCTCTGGGCAGAATGTGCACTTTTCCACCACTCCCTTGCTCCTCGTGGGATAAGCCATGTTGGTTGGGAAGCCTGGGTTCCTTTCAGGAGGACAGAGCCTGGGATCTCCCCAGTTAAAACTCCTTGAACCAAAGGGGCAGGCTGCCATGCAAAACCTACAACCTATGCACCTGTGCCAATCCATCATCACAATCCCATCTGGCCTCTGCCATGTTGCCTTTGTGGGGCACACCCTTACACAAGGTGGATTGGTGCAGTGGTTACATAGTACGATGAAATCCTTCCCGTGGAGTGCCTCATTGGTGTACTCATGGTGGGTCCCAGGGAAGGTGTTCTCGTACTTTTCCTTCCAGATCCACTTGATCTCCACCTTTGGATCGCCAAAGTCAGGCACATTGTGTATGGTATGGCACGCCTTCATACATTCGGTACAAGGCTCTTTCTGGTTTTTGGCAATACACTTGGGCATGTCAATTACCATAGCCCATTGTTTGCCTTTGGCAACAGGCCCTTCCTTGGCCTCCAGTTCACCAGGGGCCAAAATCTCAAAGCCCTTGGCTCCCAGGCCTGCTAAGGATACAACTCCAATGGTCTTTAGAAACTCTCTTCTGTTGAGGTCCATTATCCCTTCTCCTTTGGCTCCTTTGGCGCTACGTGACAATCCCAACAATAGGGTGTTACACCCAGGTAGTTATGGCAACTATCACAAAACTTGGACTTGTTGGAATGACAATCCATGCATGTCTGCTGGAGGCTCATGTAATGCATCTTGTCGTTTACAGGAGACCTAAAGTACCTCACATCATCCCTCACCACAGTGTGCCTCCAGGTGTCCAACAGGTGCATGTGATTGGCCTTCATATACTCCTTGGACTCCACACACACCTTTGCCTCTTTTGCCTTTGGTGTGAGTTCTGGGGTGGGCGCCTTTGCAGCCTTGCCTGCATTATAGAAAAATGGGCTCATAAAGAGGCCTATGCCGATTATCAGGCCTGCGAGTATCTTTGTGGCATCGTACATGTTATTCTTCCTCCTCCTCAAAACCTGCTAAGGGATTCCCCCTCAGGTCCGTAGTCCTCTGAGTCTCTCCCTCAAACACCAGGGCATTGGCCACCAGCTCATGCAAGCCGGTTACCATGACACCAGGTACCCAATAGTCCATAAGGGTGGGTAAGGCTGCCCTGTCAATGGCGCATATGCAGCAGAGCATGTTCACACCGTATTTATCGTGCACATACTTCACCGCATTGGCCCTTGGGAGCCCTCCTCTCATTCTAAGTTCCATATTCTCACCTGCATTAAGCCCTGCGCCACTACCACAGCAGAAGGTTTGCTCCCTTATGGTGTTGGGAGGCATTTCAAAGAAGTTGTTGGCCACTGCCTTCAAAACATATCTTGGCTCATCAAAGAAACCCATTCCCCTTGCTGTATTGCAAGAGTCGTGGAAGGTGATCTTAAGGTGGTCATTCCTGGATTTGTCAATCTTAAGCTTGTTGTGCTTGATCAGGTCTGCAGTGAACTCCACTATGTGAACCATCTTGGTGGACTTGGCATTTTCAAACTTTGTACCTGTGATGGGAGACACCGGCTCTTCTAGGAAATCTGCAGGCCCGTTGAAGGTGTCCATGTATTGATTCACTACACGCCACATATGTCCACACTCTCCGCCCAGGATCCATTTTACCTTCAGCCTTCTTGCCTCTTCGTACATCTTGGCATTCAGTTTCTTTGCCATCTCGTGGGATGTAAAGTAGCCAAAATTTCCTCCTTCAGAGGCATAGGTACTCCAGGTGATGTCAAGGCCCATGCTCTCCAAGTAGTGGAACAACATTAGGTAACCCATGCAGGTATAGGTACCAGGGTCGGCAAACACATCCCCCGAAGGTGTCACAAATAGGATCTCAGCACCCTTTCTATTAAAGGTGGGGTTTACCCTTATGCCTGTCACATTTTCTATCTCGTCCACAAAGAAGTTTATCATATCCACATATGCATGGGGCTGGATCCCCAAGTGGTTACCCGTCCTATGGCAATTTGCCACAGGTGCAGAGATCCAGTCTGTATTGAGGCCCAAGAGGTTTGTGAGCTCCCTGCCTATGATGGTGATCTCTGCCGTATCTATCCCATAGGGACAAAAGAGGGAGCAGCGCCTACATTCGGTGCACTGGTAAAGATAATACCACCATTCCTTCAAGACCTTTTCATTCAGTTCCCTGCCGCCTGCAAACCTTCCAAAGAGCTTGCCCCCAGGGGTAAAATAGCGCCTGTAGATGGACCTAAAGAGCTCTGCCCTAAGTACAGGCATGTTCTTCGGGTCACCTGAACCTATAAAGAAGTGGCACTTGTCTGCACAAGCCCCACATCTCACGCAGATATCCATAAAAAGTTTAAAGGACCTAAATCTCTCTAACCGCTCCTTGAAGCCCTGCATTATGATATCTTCCCAGTCCTCCGGGAGTTTCCAGTCCTCCTCCATTGGGTTCCAGTCCCTGGCATTGGGCATGTTCACAGCGGCCAGATTTTTGCCTTTTGCTCCGTAACAGTATATACCCTCCTTCAGTTCAACGGGTTTGTCCATCCACCCCTCAAACAGAGGAAGAGCATGTTTTACTTTTCCCAGTTCCTGCGGTTTTGGAAGCTTAGCCATGTCTCATCCCCTTATATGCTTTTTTTAGCCTTCAGGCTGTTTTTCAACGGGTAAACCTGCCTGTATCATAAGATCCCTAAATTCATCCTCGTATTCCTCATACGTTCGGTACTTTACGGGATAGTTCCATGGATTTATGTGCCTTTTCATCCTTGAGTTGTTGCTCAAGTTTCTGGTGGGGCTCAGGAATATCCCTGCCATATGCACCAGCTTGCTAAAGGGGAAATATGCTATGAGGCTGCAGATGAGGAAAAGATGGATATAAAAGATCACCCCAATCCCTTCAGGCACCTTTGGACTTAGTTTGAACAGCCCAACGGCAAGCTCCTTTACAGCGGTGATATCAACCCTCAAGAAATACCTCATGAGGATGCCTGTTGTGCCTATGCCCAATATCAAGAAGAGGGGGAAATAATCTGCAGGCAAAGAGACATATCTTGTCTGGTGCACATAGATCCTACGCAAGAACAGATAGGTAACCGCCAGCATCAAGAGCATATCCGTGAGGTACACGCCTGGAGCGCCAAGTCCCCTAACGGGCAGTACACCCATCTGCATAAAACCATCCAGCCTTTCCAAGATGTGCACAAAACCGGGGACAGGCTCGGTGAACAGCCTAAAATGCCTCAGGAATATCACAAGGAAGGAATAATGAAACACCAAGGCAGCCAACCAAAGCCATTTCTCCCAACGGTAGTCCAATTTGGGATACCCATCCTTTGTCCTGTACTCCAAGGCTACGTTCCTAAAAAGGGACCTAAAGGTGAGGACCTCAAATATCATCCTCACAATGACCCCGATGTTTCCCTTGGGATTGTCTATCTTGCTATGCTTTATCCAAGGGAAGGACCACTGCTGGCCTGCCGTGGTAGGGATCCTAAAGGGAACAGGTGATTTGGCCCAGGAAATCACCTTCCATATGAGCCCGGCAAAGAACACGAACATGGCCACATAGGGGATGAATATTCCAAAAAATCCCCTCAGGTCCAAAGCACCCACCCCGATCCACGGTACCAGCACAAGAACCACCACCGCCAAAGACGATACCACAATGCTTAAGATAAAGTTCATCTCCTACCTCGCCTCGCAAGGATTATTGTGTCACCGGACCTTGATCCGGGATCTCTACCAACACTTTTGCCCTGATCAGCAGGCGCTCATACTGTCTTTTGAGCTCTGCCACCCTAAGATCTTGTAACCTTTTTTTGATGCCCCAGTACACATCAAGGGCCTTGAGGCCCACACGGTCAATAACCTCATCCATCTGTTGGAATTCAGCACTTCCTTTGGAATTGGGAGAGGACCCTGCACACCTCCTCAGGATCCCCTTTAGCTCAAAGATAAAACCTATTGCCTCAGAAGGCTTGAAGTCCTGCACTGCACGGATCTTGATGATGTTCTCCAAAGGATCTTCCAAAAGAGTTTCTTCTCCCTTTAGGATTACATCCAAGAGCCTCTCCAATTCACTAAAAAGAATGGTCCCTACCGGGTTGGCGAAATGATCCCTTTCTTTGGATAAAAAACGGCGAGAATCCTCTGGGTATGTGGCCAAGAGAAGACCCTTCCATTCCTTTAATATATCAGCCCTCTTTTCCGCCCAAATGGAACTCAATGACATTAAGTCTTCCCTATTTTTGTAAATTTTTCCTTGGTTGAACTTATTCTACCACAACTTACTCGAAGATGGTCTATATCCAAAATGTGGTATCCTGTCAAGGGAAAAGATAGCTTCGGGCAAAGGGCTCAAAAAGATGGTTGACAAGGTGGATCTTGGGGATAATATGGGAAAACTATTTTAAAGACAAAAGGTGCAACAATGAACTGGTTCATTAATACCCTTTGGTCCTCCCTTGGCAAGAAGCTTGTGATGGCCATAACAGGCCTTTGTTTCATAGTTTTCATAGTAGTACATCTGTTAGGAAATCTCACCGTCCTGGCAGGGAAGAATGAATTTCTAAGTTATGTGGAACATCTGCATACTTCCTATAAGTATCTGATTCCAGTTGCAGAGATAGTACTTGCCCTGTTTGCCATCTTACACATCCTATTTGGGTTTGTGCTCTATTTGGAAAACTTAAAAGCAAGGCCCGTGGGTTATAGTGTGAGGAAGAGGGCAGGGGGTAGGACCATTGGAAGTATAACCGCACCGTACACAGGACTATTTCTTCTGATCTTCATTGTGCTTCATTTGGTCAGATTTAGGTTTGTGGAGAAGATCACCCAGAACGACTATACGATCCTAACGAATACCTTTAACAACCCTGTGAATGTAATATTTTACATAATTGCAGTGATAGCCTTGGCCCTGCATGTGAGCCATGGGGCTTGGTCTGCCTTTCAAACGCTGGGTATAAATCACCCAAAATATAACAATTTGATAGAAAAAGGTGGGTTGGTCTTGAGTTTATTGTTGGGAATAGGCTTTGGCATCATACCCCTATATATGTTTACCGTGTTACCTTAGGAGAGGCAAATGCCGTTTACATCAAACATACCTTCTGGACCCCTTGAACAGAAATGGACAAGGTATATCTCTGAGATCAAGCTTGTAAGTCCTGCCAACAAAAGAAAATTTCAGGTGATAGTGGTGGGCACCGGCCTTGCAGGGGCATCTGCCTCTGCAACCCTGGGAGAGTTGGGCTATAATGTGAAGACCTTTTGTATCCAGGACAGCCCCAGGAGGGCCCACTCCATTGCAGCCCAAGGGGGCATAAATGCAGCCAAGAACTACCAGGGCGATGGAGATAGCATCTGGAGGCTATTTTACGACACCATAAAGGGAGGAGACTTCAGGGCAAGGGAGGCCAATGTATACCGCCTGGCAGAATTGAGCGTGAAGATCATAGACCACTGTGTGGCCCAAGGGGTTCCCTTTGCCAGGGAATACGGAGGCCTTTTGGCAAACCGTTCCTTTGGGGGTGCCTTGGTCTCCAGGACATTTTATGCCAGGGGGCAGACAGGTCAGCAGTTGTTGTTGGGCGCCTATAGCTCCATGTTGAGGCAGGTAAGGGCAGGCAAGGTAAAGCTGTTTCCCAGGAGGGAGATACTGGACATAGTAATAATAGACGGCGCTGCAAGGGGAGTGATTGCAAGGAACCTTGTGACAGGAGAGCTGGAGGCCCATTCTGCCCATGCAGTGATCTTGGCCACAGGTGGTTACGGAAACATCTATTTCTTGAGCACCAACGGCATGAACTCCAATGTGTCGGCAGCATTCAGGGCCTATAAGAGGGGAGCATACTTTGCCAACCCGTGTTTTGTGCAGATCCATCCCACATGCATACCCGTGAGTGGCCATTACCAGTCCAAACTCACCCTTATGAGTGAAAGCCTTAGAAACGACGGCAGGGTCTGGGTCCCCAAGGACCCCAAGGACAAAAGAGCTCCCCAGGACATACCCGAAAGGGATCGGGACTATTTCTTGGAAAGGCTCTACCCAAGTTACGGGAACTTGGTGCCAAGGGATGTGGCATCCAGGGCCACAAAGCTCATATGTGATCAAGGAAGGGGTGTGGGGCCAACAGGTTATGCGGTGTATCTGGACCTTTCTGATGCCATAAAACGGGATGGAAAAGAGGTGATTGAAAAGAAATACGGAAACCTTTTTGAAATGTATGAAAAGATAACAGGCGTAAGCCCTTATGAAAGCCCCATGATGATATACCCTGCGGTTCACTACGTGATGGGAGGACTCTGGGTGGATTATAACCTCATGACCACCATAGACGGCCTATTTGCCTTGGGAGAGGCAAATTTTTCAGACCACGGTGCCAATAGATTGGGCGCCAGCGCCTTGATGCAAGGCCTGGCAGATGGCTATTTTGTGATACCTTACACCCTGGGGCAATATTTCGCATCCCATTTTTTCCCTGAGGTGACAGAATCCCAAAAGCCCTTTGAAGATGCAAAGAAGCAGGTCTCGGAGTTCATCCAAAGGCTCATTAGCATAAGGGGCAAAAGGACCGTCTCAGACTTTCACAAGAACTTGGGTTCCATTATGTGGGAATATGCGGGCATGGAGAGGAATGACCAAGGCCTCCAAAAGGCAAGGGAGATGATTAAAAACCTGCGGGAAGAGTTTTGGCAAGACCTATTTATCCCAGGGAGTGTATCGGAATTCAATCAGACCCTCTCCAAGGCAATCAGGGTTTCTGATTACTTGGAGTTTGCCGATCTCATTGTGGAAGATGCATTGAACAGGAGGGAATCCTGTGGTTGCCACTTTAATGTGGCATTTCAAACACCTGAACACGAGCCCAAACGGGATGATGAAAACTGTGCCTATGTGGCGGCCTGGGAATACCAGGGGATAGATAAACCGCCTATACTCCACAAAGAACCCCTCCTGTTTGAGAATGTAAAATTAGGCATCAGGAGCTACAAATGAGCAGGACCATAAACCTTACCCTAAAGGTGTGGAGACAGCCGGATTACAGATCCCAAGGAAGGTTTGAGACGATTGAGGCAAAGGACATTAACGTGGATATGTCCTTCTTAGAGATGCTGGATGTGGTGAACGAAAACCTTCAGCTCCAAGGAAAAGATCCTATTGCCTTTGACCATGACTGCAGGGAAGGCATATGCGGTATGTGCGGTGCTGTGGTGAACGGCAGGGCCCATGGTCCGCTTAAGGGGACCACCTTGTGTCAGTTGCACATGAGGCATTTTAGAGACGGAGACCTGGTGGTGATTGAGCCCTTCAGGTCAAAGGCCTTTCCCGTGATCAAGGACCTTGTGGTGGATAGATCTGCCTTTGATGAAATCATCATTGCAGGTGGCTATATCTCTGTGAACGCAGGTAGTGCGCCAGAGGCAAACAGCATCCCTGTACCTCCCCAAAACGCCGATTTGGCAATGGATGCTGCCCAATGCATAGGCTGTGGGGCATGTGTGGCCCAATGCCCCAATGGATCTGCCATGTTGTTTGTGGGAGCAAAGGTATCCCACTTGGCATTATTGCCCCAAGGAAGGCCTGAGGCTGCAAGAAGGGTCCTTGGCATGACAAAGAGGATGAAGGAACTGGGTTTTGGAAACTGTGGGAACGAAAGGGAGTGTGAGGCAGTCTGCCCAAAGCAGATCTCCATCTCCCACATAGCCCGACTCAACAGGGAATTCTTCAAAGCAAGTTTTATTTCAAGGGAGGTTTAAGCGCCGTCCAAGGCGATTTTTAGGACCTCAGGCACCTCTTTTACCAAGTGCACCCTGATCTGGGAGAGGATCTTTTTGGGTATTTCATCCAGATCCTTCTTGTTATCCACAGGAATTATAACCTCCTTTACCCCACTCCTTATGGCTGCCAGGATCTTTTCCTTTATCCCTCCCACAGGCAGCACAATACCCCTCAAGGTCACTTCACCTGTCATGGCCAACTTGGGTTTCACAGGCTTGTCCTTAAAGAGGCTTGCCAGGGCAGTCAAGAGTGTAATACCTGCCGAAGGTCCGTCCTTTGGTATGGCCCCTGCAGGCACATGGATGTGTATATCGTGGTCGCCGAACACAGATTCTGAAAGGCCCAGTGCCTTATAGTTGGACTTGAGGTAACTTAGAGCAGCCCTGGCAGATTCCTTCATCACCTCACCCAGCTGGCCTGTAAGCACCAACTCCTTTTTCCCGGGCATCATGGTGGCCTCCACAAAGAGTATATCACCGCCTGAAGGGGTCCATGCCAGACCCACTGCCACACCTGGGACGCTTACACGATCCAACTGGTCCAGGGTGAATTTGGGCTTCCCAAGGTATTCCTCTATGTTGTTGGGGGTGATCAGGTGTGGCTCCTGGTTACCGGCCGCCACCTCCTTTGCCACCTTTCTCATGATGGCAGAGATCTCCCTTTCAAGGTTTCTAACCCCTGCCTCTCGGGTGTAGTTTTGTATGATCTTTCTCAAGGCCATGGGTGCGATCTTCAAATGGTCCTGTGTAAGCCCATGCTCTTGCATCTGCCTTGGTATGATGAATCTCTGGGCAATCTGAAGCTTTTCCTCTTCTGTGTATCCGCTTAACTCCAGCACCTCAAACCGATCCCTCAGTGCGTGGGGAATGGGGTCCAGGTGATTTGCAGTGGTGATAAAGATCACCTTGGAAAGATCAAACTCCAGCTCCAGATAGTGGTCTGAAAAATTCACATTCTGCTCTGGATCAAGCACCTCCAGGAGCGCAGAGGCAGGATCTCCCCTAAAATCCAAACCTATCTTGTCCACCTCATCCAGCATAAAGACCGGATTATTGGCACCTGCCTTTTTCATCCCTTGTATGATCCTGCCTGGAAGGCTTCCTATGTAGGTGCGCCTGTGGCCCCTGATCTCTGCCTCATCCCTCACTCCACCCAAACTGACCCTCACAAAACGCCTACCCAAGGCCTCTGCCACTGCCCTGCCAAGGCTGGTCTTACCTGTACCAGGAGGTCCCACAAGGCACAGGATGGGGCCCTTGTGATTGGGGTTTAGTTTTCGCACTGCCAGATATTCAAGGATCCTCTTTTTCACCTTCTCAAGGTCATAGTGGTATTTGTTCAGGATCCTTTCAGCCCTCTTTATATCCAACCTGTCCTTGGTGGACTGGGTCCATGGCAGGTCCAGTATCCACTGGATGTATGTCCTGGATACCACATATTCAGGTGAAGAAGGCGCCATCTTGGCAAGCCTTGAAAGCTCCTCCTCCGCTGCCTTCATCACATATTCAGGAAGGCCCTTCTTTTGGAGCTTAACCCTGAGTTCCTCCACCTCTGTTGCAACCTCTTTTTCAAGACCCAATTCCTTTTGGATCGCCCTTAGCTGCTCCCTCAGATAGTATTCCTTTTGACTTTTATCTATGCCTTTTCTCACCTGGTCTTGGATCTTCTTACTGATCCTCAAAAGTTCCACTTCCTCGCTCAAAAAGACGCTTGCCTTTTTAAGCCTTTCCTTTATATCCAGGGCCTCCAAGACCTCTTGCTTTTTACCCAGGTCCAGATTCAAGACCGAGGTAACCATGTCTGCAAGAGTACCTGGCTGTTCTATCCCCCTTGCTATGGACAATAGCTCCTGGGGAAGGTGCGGAGACAACCTTATGATCTCCTCAAAGGAGTTTTGGATCCCCAGAGCCATTGCATCAATGCGTTTGCCCTTTCTTATGATCTCTTGCACCTCTTTTATACTCACCTTTAGGTATGGTTCCCTCTGGGTGATGGAAAGGATCTGGATCCTGGAAAGCCCCTGTACCACCACCACAGTCCCCTCCTCACCCTTGTTGAGTTTTAGGATGACGCATGCGGTGCCGATGGGGCTTATACCCTCTATATCTAACAGCTTGGCCTTGGTCCTCTTTTTCCCGTTCATGAGGCTCACTGCTATGAGCTTTTCGCCCTTCAAGGCCTCATCCACCAATTGGCCGTGCCCCTTGTCCTTGATCACAAGGGGAGCCACCATCTTTGGAAAGATGACCGAGTCACTAAGGGGAAGTAGAGGCAGTTCTTCGGGTATCTTCCTGGTTACCTCTTCCATCTCCAGCCACTCCTCTCCTTCAGGATCCCACGTCAATGCCTTCCAGACCCCTCTTTCTGATCTTGATGGTCAATATGCCGTCTGACAGGACTGCCTCAATGGAGTTGAGATCAGCATCTTGGGGCAGTTGAAAGCTCCTTTCAAATGGCCCTTGTCCCATCTCCAACCTGTGATATCTCAATACGCCCTCCTCCATTTCTTCCAAACTCCTCTGTCCGGATACCTTTAGGGTATCCCCGTGTAATGTAAGATCTAAGTGGCTCTTTTTCACCCCTGCCACATCCACTTTGATCACATAAAAGGCCTCGGTCTCGTAAAGATCTGCCTCAGGGACCCATCTATCGCCCTCTGGCATATAGAAAGGACCTTTGTACTCAAGGAGGCTAAAGATCCCCCTCTTAGGCCTTCCCCTCAGGTTCTGCTTTCCCAATCTCACCTTTAAAAAGTACATCTTGCACCTCAAATACTCCTGTCTCTTATAGGCACATAGTGTCTAATCCCTTCTCCCACATAGATCTGCCTGGGCCTGTACAGCCTGCCCTCAGGGTCATCCCTTCCTTCCTTCCATTGGCTTATCCAGCCAGGCAGACGCCCTATGGCAAACATGACCGTGAACATGTTGAGAGGTATCCCCAAAGCCCTCAAAACAATGCCGCTATAAAAATCCACATTGGGATACAGGTTTTTGGACTGGAAATACTCATCCTTCAGGGCCATTTCTTCAAGCTCCAATGCGATATCCAACAGCGGATCGGGCTCCTGCACCTTTTGCATGACCTTGTGGGCCATCTCCTTCATTATCTTTGCCCTGGGGTCATAGGTCTTGTAAACCCTATGCCCAAAGCCCATGAGACGGTAGTTGCTATCCTTTTTCTTGGCCTTTTCCAAGAATGGTCTTGGGCCTCTACCGTGTTCATAGATCTCCTGAAGCATCTCCACTACCTTTTGATTGGCTCCTCCGTGTAAGGGTCCCCAAAGTGCACATATACCGGCTGAGATAGCAGCATATAGATTTACCTTTGCACTACCCACTAACCTCACTGCTGCTGTGGAACAGTTCTGCTCATGATCCGCATGTAAGATCCAAAAGACATTGAGTGCTCTTACAAAATCTTCATCAATAACATAGGGTTTTACAGGAGAATCAAACATCATATTTAAGAAATTTGCGCAATAACTTAGGTCATGGCGAGGATAAACAACCTTATGACCCCTTGAAATCTTGTAGGACATGGCTGCCATGGTCCTCACCTTGGATAAAATCCTTGCAAAGGTGATGTTAATTTCATCTTCTTCATCTGGGAGTTCTGGATAAAATGCCCTCAAGGCATTTACCATTGAAGAGAGGATACCCATGGGATGGGCTCTTCTTGGAAAATTTTCAAAGAAATGTCTCATATCTTCATGCACAAGGCTGTGGTCATTTAACATGACAGAAAACTTATTTAATTCCCTCTGGGTTGGCAAATGCCCGTTAATTAGGAGGTAGGATGTTTCCACAAACGTACTGTGTTCTGCCAACTCTTCGATTGGAATCCCCCTATACCTTAAGATACCCTTTTCACCATCCATAAAAGTGATGGAACTTTTACAAACCCCTGTGTTTGCAAGGCCAGGATCATAGGTGATATACCCTGTTTTGTTTCTAAGCTCCCTTATATCTATGGCCTTTTCATGTTCACTACCTTCTATAATGGGTAGTTCCAGTTCTTTTCCGTCCAAAATGAGTATGGACTTGTGTGACATCTTTCTCTCCAGTTAGTAGTTAATGCGACAAAGTAGTTAAAGTTTAAGGTTAATGGGCACCTTAATCAAGCTTGAATGGTCTCGGTTCAACGTAAAATCACATAAAAACGACACCACCTGAGCATCCTAACAAAAAATGGCATTCTTTATAAGCCCTATCTCCTCTGGATCAGGCCTATAGGGATAATTCCACTGCCTTTCACCGGGCAGACAATTCCCAAAGGGCCTGTTACAGCTCACCTCTCCCCCATCGGTGCAACCCGTGGTCATGAAAGGGATGCCTGATTCCACTATGGGATCAAGCACCTCCTGTGAGAGGCCGAAGTGAAGGATCTGGCCATCTTTCCCAAACCTCATCAGTGCATGGGAGGAAAGCCCTGTTTCTATCAAGTACCTTGCCAGTTGCACACGCAGATATTGGGACCAAGGTGGCTGGGGCCTTTTTTCAAGGAGGGAGCCCTTTTCTGCAAAGAAAGAAAACAGGTGACTGGTCCCTCCCATCCTGTGAATGCGATCCATCACCCTCACCATCTCTTCCTCGGTCTCACCCATGCCCACCATGAGATGTACACCCACATTCTTGTACCCAAACACCTCCAGGCCTTTGATTAAGGTCTCCCAATATCTATCCCAGGAATGGGGTCCCTTAACACCTTTACCCCTATACTGCTCAAAGAGCTCTTCTTTGGCCAGATCAATGGCTATGCCTATCTTATCCGCACCCAATGCCTTAAATCTCTCTAAGGCATCCCCTTTGAGAACAGTGGGTGATATCAGGATAGAAACAGGCAAATTTGTATGGGCTTTTAGTTTAGCAAGTATTGTGCATGTGTCTTCAAAGGCCTTCTTGTTGGTAATCATGGATATACAGGTTCTTTTCACATATTGTGGGGCGGAATTGATCTTTTCGNNGATGAGATCTATGCTGTAAATGGGCCAGTCCACATGAATAAAACTTCTATCTTCGTATTTGTAAGGCCTATGTCTTGCAAGTCCACAATAGGCACAATTTGCGTAGCAACCTTCTGGATATTGCAGTAAAAGATTCACACATCTATTGACTGCGGATTTGTACATCCATCCGCTCGCAATATTTAGAGAAATGGTAGATGCCCTGCTTATTCTTACAAATTCAGGTGAACTAAAGGTGTGTTTATTCATCCTTATAGCCTCACTTGATTTTCCTTAGCCAACATTATTGCTTCAACTAAAAGCTCAGGTGTTAGATTGTATATGATGTCATCTTTCCATATAGAATTCAAAGCATTCACCAGTTGCTCTTCTTCACACCTTGTATATTTTAATGCACTTTCAATTTTGTTTAGGTCTTCTGTGGTGGTAAAAAAATCTCCTGTGATGAATATGCTCTCTATAACTGCACCTGCTAATGACAAATAGACCTCGAGTAAACCAGCAGCAGTCTTAAGCCTGCCTATTCCCATCCTCACCCTTGGATGTCTATGGGAGAATATCCATTGGGGATTTTGATACCTTTCCTCTTTGAGTTTCAAGGACAAGTTCCACTCCTCTTCAGTGAAACTTGAGGTTTGAAATCTTACCTGAAACACCTCCTCAAAACCTTTCATAACCGCATCCATCACCTCTTCCACCGAAACAGGGTCCTTCCTTTCCATGTTCACAGTGGTGAGCCTTTGGCTAAAACAGCTATAGCCCTTGTCCTTGAACTTTATGAGAGGGGTGTTCATAACCTCTGAAAGCAGGTTCAGATCAAAATCCACCAAAAGGCTTGTGTGAAAAAGTATCCCTTTCTTTGAATCCATCGCAGCACTTAGGCCTGCTATCTTCCTGCCCAACACCTCCAGATCGTTTTTGGGCCTGAACACCGCCTGGATCCCCAAGTGCCCTAAACCCCTTATCAAGGCCTGGCTCATCACCTGAAAGACCCCCCTTATCCCTGCCCCCAAGCCTTTGTGATCCACATTTATCCCAAATCCCAAGGCCAACACAGTGGGTCCCATGATCACTGTGCCACCGCCTGTGCTCCTTCTGTTGTATTCCATCTTAAGTTCTTCTAACCTCTGAAGACGCAAGGCTGCCTCTATGTCCTGGTATCTCCCCACAATGGCCGAGGGCACGAATTTGTAAAGGTGCAGGATTGGTGGTGAGTTCAGCCTGTCCACAGATTGGCTGAGGGTATCGTCTATGGAAAGCCCCTCAGCAGTGGTGAGGGGCCTTTCTGTTTCCTTCAGGAGCCGCCAAACTCCCATCTCTATTTGGCCTTGGCCTTCTCCTCCTCTGCCTTTTTGATCTCTTTTTCTATGAAGGCCGCCACAGCCTCACCCTGCATGAGATTCTTGAGTTCCGAGTCCAGATCAGAGGCCTCGATCACAAGGATCCATCCCTGGCCATAGGGGTCTTTGTTTATGAGTGTGGGATCGTCTTCCAGGTCTTCGTTTATCTCAGATACCTCTCCTGAAACAGGGGCCACAAGCTTGCCTATCCATTTCCTGGACTGGATCTTGCCGCACACCTCACCTTGGGATACCTCATCCCCTTCCTCTGGCAGGTCCACAAACACAATGTCCCCTGCCTCCCTTTGGAAGAAGTCTGTCATCCCAACCCTTACCTTATTCCCTTCCACCTTGGCCCAGCTATGCTCCTCGTTGTAATAGAGGCCGTCGGGCATCTCATAGCCGAAGATGTTAGCCATTATCAGAACCTCCTGTGTGTGAATGCTCCCATGAGGGAGAAGTTTGAAAGTGGTTTGTATGTATCATCAAAGGCTTGTGAAAATCAATCTGTTTTGCTCTTTAGCCTCACGGACACGCACCTGCCGTGGGCCTCCAGCCCCTCTACCCTTGAAAGGGTGATTATTGCATCTTGGATCCTTCCCAAGCCTTTCCTTGAAAGATACTGGAATGTGGGCCTCTTTAGAAAGCTATCCACAGAAAGCCCGCTAAATACCTTTGCTGTGCCTGCTGTGGGAAGTACATGGTTGGTACCCGAGGCATAATCCCCAACGGGTATGGGTGCGTAATCTCCCAAGAAGATGGAGCCTGCGTTTCTTATCCTAAGAAGCACCTCAAAGGGATTTTGGACCTGTATTTCCAAGTGCTCAGGTGCATAGTCATTTACAAAGGAGATGGCCTCATCCATGCTCTGGCACAGGATCACATGGCAGTTCTTGGCCATTGCCTCCTGTATCACATCCTTCTTGGCCTGCTCTGAGATAAGGCCTTCCAAGGATGCAAGCACCTCTTTTGCCAGGTTCTCAGAGGTGGTAACCAGCACTGCGCTTGCATCTGGATCATGCTCCAGTTGTGATATGAGATCCCAGGCCACAAATTCAGGCCTTGCGGTCTCATCTGTTAGGATCAGCCCTTCACTTGGGCCTGCGGGTGAGTCTATGTCCACCTTCCCATAGACCAATAGTTTTGCAGCAGTCACATACTTGTTCCCAGGGCCCACTATCTTTTCCACCTTGGGCACGCTCTGTGTGCCAAAGGCAAAGGCACCTATCCCCCATGGCCCTCCCACCTTGAAGACCCTTGTGGCGCCTGCGAGTTTTGCCGCTACCAAGATGGCAGGGTTCACCCTCAGATCAGGGCCAATGGGAGTTGTGAGATAGATCTCTTGAACACCTGCGACCCTTGCGGGCACAACTGTCATGAGCACCGTGCTTGGATAGGGCGCCCTCCCACCTGGTATGTAACACCCTACCCTCTGAACTGGCCTTGCCATCCTGCCCAGTAGGATGCCTTCCTCCGCCTCCATTGCCCAAAAGGGCCTATCCAATTGGGCCTGGTGAAACCTCTTTATGTTTTCCATTGCCTTGTGTATTGCAGACCTTACCCCCTCTCCCACCGATTCAAAGGCAGCCTCGTACTCATCCTCTTTCACCCAAAGGTCTTCTATCCCTGCCTTTGGATTGCTCTCCCTTAGCATCTCCACCAGACAGAGATCCCCTCTCTCCCTCACATCCTTTAATATGCCTTGCACCCTTTCCATGACGGATTCCAGCTCCATCTGGCCTCTGTTCAGGATAAGGGAAAGCTCATCCTTTGAAATCTCTTCTAACCTCTTTATCCTCAGCATCTGCATCTCCTATGGGGTTATCCACAAAAACTCGTTAAGGTAAGGCCGCAAGACCTCCCTTTGGGAATCTGAATACACCACCAAGGTGGCAATGGGCAAGCCCAAACGCCTCAGGAACCTAAAGGGGATCCCCCAATAGTTCACAATGTGCTGATTACCTGCGATCACAACAGTCCTTTTGGGATCCGCAAGAAAGGCATTTTTTAGATTCTCTGCCATGAGCTCGTCTCTGGCCAACTGGGCCAGAAAGAAGTGCTCAAAAGGGCCTATCTGCCTATGTTGCCCCAAGGCCTCATATGTAGCCTTTACACTATCTCTGTAGGAGCTTGGCCCAGGATAAACTCCCAAGGGAGAGATGAGATCCTCTTTTAGATCTTGCATCCCTGACCTTGCAATCCTTTTGATGGCATCAAGATCTGCCCCAATCCCCCACACCCTTCCGTTAGAGGATATGGCCAGATCCACGACAGGCCTATAAAGGCCATAGTCAAAACCCCAGACATGGTCCCATTGCACCTGCTTCAAAAACTCTGCCTCAGGGATCTTACCTTCCACGAATCGGTCAATTATAGCCTGTGCCTTTCGGGGCAGTGCCTCCATGGCAAGGTTAACCACACCGTATCTTGAAACGAGGGCCTTTAGGATGCGTTCATGTACCATGTGATGTGTTGGGTTACTGTGCACCTCACCCAAAAAGATGACCAGCCTACCTTCCAAAATGGAAAACAGCCTTTCCTCATCCAGGCCTTGGCCGTGAATGGGGCTTAGGATCTCCTTGATCACATCTTCTGCCAGGATTATCTGGGTGGAGGAGCAAAAGAAGGCAATAAAAGTTAGGAAGAACATGCTGATTCCTTTCAACTTTTTCATGGCACGGGCATTTCCTTTCTAATAAAGGATTTTAAAAGTTTCCGGGATAACTGATCCGCCCTTCTTATGGGCTCGGGTATCCTAAAGCCTTTTACAGTTCCCATTACAACGGATAAAGCTCCCTTTATGTCTATCAGGTGTCCAGGGGACACAAAGATGGGCCTAACCCCTTTCCTAGTCCTCAGAACCGCACCAATGGCCTTGGTCCCGTTCATGAGATAGGACCAATCTCCCCTTTCCATGCCCGGCTCCTGATAGGTCCCAAAAAGCCTTGTCTTTGCACACCCGATGGTACTTTTGTTGAGCAACACACCCATATGGGAGGCAATTCCAAGGCCCATTGGGTGGGCAATGCCTTGACCATCAAAGATAATCACATGGGGTTCTATGGAGAGTCTTGAAATTGCTTCCATAATAACAGGGCCTTCTCTGAAGCTTAAAAACCCAGGGATGTAGGGAAAGTCCAATTCTGTCAGAGCAAATTGGTCTTCCACAGGTAACAGGTGAGGATACTTAAAGAGGCTTACAACACAAACGGCAAATTCCTTGGAGTGCTCCAAGATCCTTGCGGACACATCCACGCCCGCCACATATTCAGGCATGCCTTTTAAGGGGACAATCTCCACCTTTTGCCTCAGCTCCTCTTGAACAAGCCTTGCTTGAGAGAGTTTGGTTTTATGTTGCCTTTGCACCTTTGCTCCATTCTTAATTGTTGACAGAATCAAAGTATAGGTGATATTGCTTTATCGTTCAACCAAGTATCTGAGGTGAAAATGGACCATAAACCAACATTTTCCGCCTTTTCTTTTCTTGTTTACCGCTTTACACTTACCCCCTTTTCCCAAATGCATATGCCGATCCTAAATAAGGGGTCAGTATTAAGAGGGGCCTTGGGGCATGCATTGAAAAAATTGGTCTGCACAAATCAGAATATCACAGCATGCCCACAATGTGATATGTCCACTAAATGTGCTTACAACATGATATTTTCTCCTTCAAATCTTATCCATTTCAAGCGTATCAAAGATATCCCAAGGGGATTTGTGATAAAGCCTCCCCTTGATGTGGAAAGTTCTTACGACAAGGAGAGACCGTTTGTCTTCGATCTGGTCATATTTGGCAAGCACTGTGCGACGTTTCCTTGGTTTGTAGTTGCACTGAGTCTCCTTTCAAACATGGGGATTGGTCTAAATAGAGCCAGATTTAACATCTCTGATATAAGCATTTGGAATGGAGATTCTTTTGTTCCAATATACAATCCTGAGACCAGGATGATTCAAAACGAACAATACTTTATAACTGCAGAAAAATTGATGAAAAGCATGGAAGCATCTTCAGACACTATTACACTGAATTTTCTTACACCCACAAGGATTAAATATAACTTTACAGGAGAAAAAGGCAAAAGCACAATTGTAAAACGTCCAGAATTCCATCACTTGATCCGAAGACTTGTCCAAAGATTAAACATACTTTCCACCATATATTGTGATTGCAAATTTGTAGATGAGGTGGATTCTTTAATAGATGCTTCAATGCAAATCAAAACTGTTTCATCGGATATGGTTTGGCATCATAGGACAAGAAAGAGCAAGACCATGAAGGGCAAGGAAGGCATGCCTGCCACTCACGATCAAAGTGGTTTCACAGGAAGCATATCTTTTAAGGGTAATCTGCAAGATTTCATACCTCTCTTATTATTAGGCCAGTATGTGCATGTGGGTGAGGATACGGTGTTTGGAAATGGTTGGTACGAGGTTGTCACAGAAAAGGAGGCAACATGAAAACATACAGGAAGGAACTGTGGTTCAATGTGCCGTCCAGGAGGGCATTCATAAACATAACACCTCAGGTGGAAGAATGTGTGAGGGAAAGCGGCATAAAAGAAGGGCTTGTGCTTGTAAATGCCATGCACATAACCGCCTCGGTCTTCATAAACGACGACGAACCGGGACTGCACCAGGACTTTGAAAGATGGTTGGAGCAACTGGCACCCCACGAACCCATATCCAGATACCAGCACAACAGAACAGGTGAAGACAACGGGGATGCGCATCTGAAAAGACAGATCATGGGAAGGGAAGTGGTTGTGGCCATAACAGAAGGCAGGCTGGACTTTGGCCCCTGGGAGCAGATCTTCTACGGCGAATTCGACGGCAGGAGAAAAAAGAGGGTGCTTGTGAAGGTTATAGGGGAGTGAGGTGGTATGCATTTAAGGGTCCCACGAAAGCAAGCCGTGTAATGAGCCAATGTATCCTCTGTGGAGGGATGGATGGAAATAACAATTAGAACCTTGACGCCTGTCTGGACCGGCTGCGTGGATGGGAGCTGCGACCGCCTGCACGAAACCGGCCTCATCGGCTCGCTGCGCTGGTGGTATGAGGCAATTGTGCGCGGGCTGGGAGGCTATGCCTGCGACCCGACGAGTGAGGATCCAAAAGCACGTTGTGAATTTGATACCAAGGCTTATGAAAAAGCCAAAAAGGATGGCAAGTCCGACGATGAGGCTATTCAAGCCGGACTTCATAACGTTTGCCCGGTTTGTTACCTCTTTGGAACGACAGGTTGGGCGCGGCTGTTTCAGCTGAGAGCGATTGAAATTCCGATGACTCCCTTGCACTTTCGCACAAATATCAGAATGAATCAAGGTTGGCTGAAACGCATCTTCGGCGGCAAGAGTGAGAATATTGACTTGCTACAAGTGCCATACGGCAGCTTAAAGTTCTACTTCATTTCACGCCGGTATGATGCAGAATATACCAGGAGCCAGTTTGCCCTTATCCTGCACGTTGCGGCTGAATATGGTGGCATAGGTGCAAGGCTACAACATGGGTTTGGGCAATTTCTCTTTCCTCCACAATTGAACGACACCAGCCTGCCCAAAGGATTGCAAGATTTACAAGCCAAAATTCAGAAGGGTTTTCTGCGTGCCACAGGACCTGTCATTGAGACACCGTTTGATCTGCGTAACTTTGTCAGTATCACTTATGAGATTCCAGGCACCAGGTTAAACGCTTTCAAAGAAGATCGGGCGCATATTGGCAAGNAAGATAAAAAGAGAGAGACTCGTTATATTCCCTGTGCATTTGATTTGCGTTACAAAGGCAAAGGCAAATTTGGAATGCGCCGCTGGCTCAAGGACCAAGGTTGGAAAGAGACAACCAACCCAAAGAGATTAGAAGAACTCGACATCCTTTTAGGTCCCCGNTCGCAATGGGGAAAGGGCAACAACCAAAGNCAAATNGATGATGAGCTTCGCACCGCCAGCCGNGTTTTCTTTGGAATGCCTTACCTGAAGCAAGGCAGCCAGGATACTTACATTCTGCGTGTTTGGGCATTCTGGCCGTCAGAACTTNAATCTCGACTAGCCACCCCAGGAGAATTAAAAACTCTGTTGGAGGAATACATCAAACATGTGTTTGACGCGGAAGCCAAGAAAGTTTCGGAGTCGCTCGGCAAAGACATACTGGAACAGGCATCAGGAGGCACAAAATGAGCATAGACTATTTTGTTGAGTTAGATAAACAGAGCAATCCCCAGAACACTGAGGGTTTCACCGTACGCTATCACAGACTGATAGCAGATGGGAGAAAAAAAGAAGCCGATGATTTACGCAGCGAATGGAGCAAAAATCTGCCCCCGCTTGACTTGCCTGAGACTGCTGAACTATGGAAGTTAATTTCCNTCCCGANGGTTGATCTAAACAGGCTTCCATACGCTTCCTGGTTTCTCCAATTCACCAGGGCTNNGGCAAGTTTTTCCAGATAGGTTTAAAAATTAGGGGCTTAAAAAAGGACTGGCTTTTTAACCCCCTCACTATGTTATTCTTATCCCTATGAAGGGAGAACTTGAGGTCCGTCTTATAAGAGAGGATGAGATACCGTTATGGGAATCCAATATGAGGGAACACCATCCCCTTTCCCTTCCTAAGAAGTCTCTTCCTGGAGAGCTTCTAAGGTATGTAGCGATCCTTAATGGAAGATGGGCTGCCCTCATTGCCTGGTCATCAGCTGCTCTTAG
>JGI24721J26819_10000081_pt1 | contig 86042 bp, 70 predicted proteins | sample YelNatPaOPGAMG01_FD_26819 | JGI IMG/M metagenome (IMG submission 26819) | reverse complement strand
CCAAGGAGGCGGTCGCCAAAGACGTGATCCTGGTGCTCGACCGCTCCGGCAGCATGGACGGTGAGAAATTCCGCCAGGCTCAGGCAGCGGTGCGCTTCATCCTCCAGCACCTCAACCCGGACGACCGCTTCAACCTGATCACCTTCAGCACCGGTCTGTCGGCTTATGCTCCAGAGCTGCAACCCGCCGGGGAGTCCCCTAAAGCCATCGCCTGGAGCGACGGGCAGTCCGCGGCGGGCAGCACCGATATCAACCGCGCCCTGTTGGAGGCGGCGTCGATGGCCGGAAAAGAACGTCCCACCTATCTGATCTTCCTAACCGACGGCCTGCCTACCGCCGGAGTGACCGACCGGCAGGCCATTCTGGACAACTTTGCGCGCAGCACACCGTCGAATGTGCGCCTGTTCGCCTTTGGCGTCGGCTACGATGTGGACACCATTCTGCTCGACACCCTGGCGCAAGACCACCATGGCGCCAGCACGTACGTGCGGCCCGGCCAGGCGCTGGACGAGATTCTGTCGGGCTTTTACGCCAGGATCAGCGCGCCAGTGCTGACCGACATCAAGCTCGACTTTGGTTCGCTGAGGGTGAGCGACGTCTATCCCCAGCCCCTACCCGACCTGTTCCTCGGCTCGCAGATCGTGGTCGTCGGGCGCTACCAGGGTGGCGGCACAGCCGACGTCACCCTGAGCGGGCAGTCAGGCGGTAAAACGCAGACTTACCGCTACCCGGACCAGAACTTCACCAAAGATAGCAGCGACAGCACAGGCGCGCTCTCCGCGCTGCCGCGCCTGTGGGCCACGCGCAAGATCGGCGCACTGCTGACCCACATCCGCCTGAACGGCCCCGACAGGGAGACCATCGACCAGATCGTACGCCTGAGCATCCGCTACGGCATTGTCACCCCATATACGTCATATCTGGTTACCGAGCCGCAGGCGTTGGGAGCAGAAGCCCAGCAACGTATCGCCGATCAGACCTTTAACCAGCTTCAGGCCGCGCCCTCCGCTCCGGCTTACGGGCAGGGGGCAGTGGAAAAGGCGGCTGGCGAGGGCGGCATGGCCAACGCCGAGGCGCCCTCCGCTCCGCCAGCCGAGGCCGCCAGCCAGGTGCGCGTGGCGGGCACTCACACCTTCGTGCTGAACGACGGCGTCTGGACCGACACGGCCTTCGACCCGGGCAAGATGACCACCCTCAAGGTGCCGTTCCTTTCTGCGGATTACTTCAACCTGGCGAAGTCCAGCCCTGAACTGGCAGCGGCGCTGGCCTTGGGAGAGCGGGTAATCGTGCTGTACGGCGGCACAGCCTACGAGGTGGTAGCCGAAGGTGCGCAGGGCTCTGGGAAGATCGACCTGCCGTCATCGGTCGCCACGCTTACTCCCACGGCGACGTCCACCACCTCGCCGGTAACGGGCCAGACTGCGCCGACTGCCGCCAGCCCGACGCCTAAACCCAACCCGCCGTCTGGCGCGGGGGGAGCGGCTTCGCTGTGCGGGCATCCTCCTGATCCTCGGCCTGCTGGTGATCTCGGTACTGGCCAAGAAACCATAGGGAATCAACACAAACCATTTCACCTTCTGACCGACGTGCCTGGATGAGCTGTCCAGGCACGTTTCTATGCAAAAAATGCGTAGCTGCGCCGGCAAGCAGGCGGTTGAGAGCATTCTCTTCGGCGCATGTATGAATACGTAACGGCTATTCGTCGCCCGTATATTTGAATCATTTTCCAGGCCTTCCAGCCTCATCGAATCAGACGCGACAAGGCCGACCCGAAATCTCGTTGGTTTGAGGGTAATCATCCTGTTTTCCAGTTTCACCTCCCCAACTCTGGACTTCGGAGGTCTGTGTCCAGACGCGCTAAGACGTCTGGAGTCCATGACAAGGTGGAACAGACCGGAATTAAGATCGAGCGTTCTGGTAGAGCAAGGAGACATCGCAGGTTGTGAGCCGGGTATAATAACCACAGGCATGTCATCTCATCTCCCCATGCGACTCTCCCCTCGCGCCATCCTGTTCGATCTGGACGGCACGCTGCTGGATTCCTACCCCGTACACCTGGCCGCCTTCCAGGCCACCTTCGCCCATTTCGGCATCCCATTCGACGAGGAGACCTTCCGCGCCCACTATTCGCCCAACTGGTTCGCCACGTACGCCGCGGTGGGTCTGCCGCGCGAGCTGTGGGAGCAGGCCGACGCGATCTGGCTGGAAACGGCCGCGCGCATCGATCCGCCACTGCTGCCCGGCGCGCGCGATACGCTGGAGAAGCTGGCGCCGGCTTACCCGCTGGGGTTGGTGACCTCGGGCTCGAAAGTGCGCGTGCTGCGCAACCTCGAGAATGAGAATCTGGCCGGCTTCTTCCGTACGATCGTCACCCACGACGACGTGCCGACGCCCAAACCGTCGCCGGACTGCCTGCTGCGCGCCGCGGCGGAGATGCAGGTCGAACCGGCCGAGGCAGTCTACGTGGGCGATACGCCGGTGGATTGCGAAACGGCTCGCGCGGCGGGAATGCCCTTCGTCGGCGCAACCGGACGTTTTGCAGTTTTTCCACCCGAGGCTGAATACCCGATTGTTCGATCGCTGGTAGATTTGCTCCCGCTATTTGGCGTCATTTAATCGAACTGCTGCCCGGTCAGCAGCTAAGATCCGCCGAGTTCGTTGGGAGTCTTCATGAAACGGCTTCTAGCGGTGCTGGTATAATCTTTCACATGCCCACCATCGTCGCCCTGGATATTGAAACGACCGGCCTCGACCCAGACGCGGACTCCATCTTAGAGATCGGCGCGGTGCGATTCTCGGGGCGGCGGGTCGAAGAGGAATGGTCGAGCCTGATCAATCCAGGACGGCCCATTCCACCTTTCATCACCCAGCTCACTGGCATCACAAACGAAATGGTACGCAACGCCCCGCCGCTGCACGCCGTGCTGCCCGAGCTGGTGGAATTCGCCGGCGATGACCCCATTCTGGGCCATAACGTGGGCTTCGATCTGTCCTTCCTCCAGCGCGCCGGCGCGCTGCGTTTCAACGAAATCATCGATACCTACGAGCTGGCGGCCGTGCTGATGCCTACGGCAAGCCGCTACAACCTGGGCGCGCTGGGCGCCGCGTTGGGCATCCCCTTCCCCGCCACGCACCGCGCCCTGGACGACGCCCGAGTCACTTACTCCGTCTATGTGCGGCTGGTCGAGCAGGCCCTCGAGCTGCCGGTGGAACTGGTGGCCGAGATCGTGCGGCTGAGCGAGCCGGTGGACTGGGGCGCAGGTTGGGCTTTCAGCCAGGTGCTGCGGCAGATGATCCGTCAGCCATTGCCTGCCCGCCGCGCAGGGGATAGACCGCCGGTCCCGCTGTTCGATACGCAGACAGCGGCGGCGCCCGCGCCGCTGACGCCGAATCAGCGCCTCTCCCCGCTCGACGCGGAGGAAGTGGCCGCGCTGTTGGAAGCGGGCGGGCCGTTCGCCAGGTACTTCCCTGCCTATGAGCAGCGCTCCCAGCAGATCGAGATGCTGCGCGCCGTCACCCGAGCCCTGTCCGAAAGCCGTCACCTGTTGGTAGAAGCCGGAACCGGCACGGGCAAGTCTTTCGCTTACCTAGTGCCAGCCGCGCTTTGGTCGGTGCAGAACGGCGCTCGCGTGGTCGTATCCACAAACACGATCAACCTGCAGGATCAGCTCATCAAGAAAGACATCCCTGACCTGCGCGCGGCGCTCAACCTGGACCTGCAGGCCTGCGTGCTCAAGGGCCGCGCCAACTACCTCTGCCCGCGCAGGCTGGAAATCCTGCGCCAGCGCGGGCCGGAGACGGCCGACGAGCTGCGCGTGCTGGCAAAGGTCCTGGTCTGGCTCCATCAAGGCGGCTCCGGCGACCGCAATGAAATCAACCTGAACGGCCCGGTGGAGCGGGACGTGTGGAACCGCATTTCGGCTGAGGATGAGGGCTGCACCAATGAAACCTGCATCAAGCGCACTGGCGGCGCCTGTCCATTCTACCGCGCACGGCAGGCAGCCCAATCCGCCCACCTGCTGGTGGTCAACCATGCATTATTACTGTCCGATGTCGTCACGGGCAGCCGGGTGCTGCCGGATTACGATTATCTGATCGTGGACGAGGCGCACCACCTGGAATCGGCCACCACCAACGCGCTCAGCTTCCGCGCCAGTCAGGGGGACGTCGAGCGCCTGATGCGCGAACTGGGCGGGAGTTCCTCTGGAGCCCTGGGCCGTTATCTGAGCGCAGTGCATGCGCTGGTGAAGCCATCCGAACTGGCCGCCTTCGACCAGCTCGTCCAGCGCGCCACCGACCAGGCCTTCCGCTTCGAAAATCTCGCCCGGCGCTTCTTTCAGGCGGTGGACAGTTTCCTGGCCGAACAGCGCGAAGGGCGGCCGATTGGACAGTACCCCCAGCAAGAGCGCATTCTGCCGGCCACGCGCACTCAACCGGCGTGGACCGAGGTCGAAATCGCCTGGGATGAAGCCGGGGAGACCTGCCGGGTGCTGCTGGCCACATTGGCCCAACTCATCCAGTCCACCGGCGAGGCGCTTACAGAGTTGACGGACGAGCTGGAAGACGCGCTCGGCACTCTGGGCAACGTCTTCCGCCGCCTGACCGAGATCGAAGCCAACCTGACTGCCCTGGTCAGCAAACCGGACGCCGGGAAGATCTACTGGGTGGAAGTCAACCCCAATGGCAACCGACTGACCCTTCAGGTGGCGCCGCTGCACATCGGGCCGCTGATGGAGCAATACCTGTGGCACGAGAAGGCCAGCGTGATCCTGACCTCGGCCACACTGGCAGCCAACGGCGAGTTCGATTACCTGCGCAACCGCCTGAACGCGGATGAGGCCGACGAACTGGCCCTCGGCTCGCCCTTCGATTACGAGAACGCTGCCCTGCTGTACGTGGCCAATGACGTGCCCGAACCCTCGGACGTCAATGGTCACCAGCGCGCCGTGGAGCACAACCTGGTCAGCCTGGCGCGCGCCACAGGTGGTCGCATGCTGGTGCTGTTCACCTCTTACGCGCAACTGAAGCGCACTTCGCAGGCCATCGCTGCGCCGCTNGCGCGCCACGGCATTTTGGTGTACGAGCAGGGCGAGGGGGCTTCGGCCAATACCCTCCTGGAAACCTTCCGCGGGGCAGAGCGGGCCGTGCTGTTGGGCACACGCGCCTTTTGGGAGGGAGTGGATATCCCCGGCGAGGCGCTCTCGGTGCTGGTGATCGTCAAGCTGCCCTTCGATGTNCCCACGGATCCGATCGTGGCCGCCCGTTCGGAGACATTCGAAGACCCGTTCAACGAGTACAGCCTGCCGGAGGCTATTCTCCGCTTTCGCCAGGGTTTCGGCCGCTTGATCCGCACCCAGTCAGATCGGGGAGTGGTGGCAATCCTCGACCGTCGGGTGCTGTCCAAACGCTACGGGAAGATCTTCCTGGATTCGCTGCCGCCGTGCACCAAAGTAATCGGGCCGGCCGCCGATTTACCGCGCGCGGCGGCCAGGTGGCTGAATCTGTGACCCCTTTGGGACCAGGCGGCAATAAGACCGCCTCTTGACGGGCTCACCCTGCCGCAATCCACCAGTCGGAGGTCTCGGGCAACTCGCGCTCCTGGAGGATTTCGGCTCCCTCTTCTTCCAGCCAGAGCACAGCCGGGCGCGGGGCCAGGTTGTAGTTGGAGGCCATGCTGAGCTGGTAGGCGCCTGAGACCGGCACGGCCAGCAGATCGTCGCGCTTCATCTTCGGCAGCCTGATCTCCGGGATCAGCACATCACCGTTTTCGCAGAATTTCCCCACTATGGCGACTGTTTCCTCCGGCTCGGCGTCGGGATGCAGCACCGGGCAGGCGGTGTAACGCGCGCCGTAGAGCGCCGGGCGCGGGTTGTCGGCCATGCCGCCGTCGACAGCCACCACGCGGCGGCCGTCGGCAAGCACCTTGCTTGTCCCCACGGTGTAGACGACCACGCCCGCCCGCGCCGCGATCCAGCGGCCCGGCTCCAGGAACAGCCGGGGAAGCGGCCAGGACAGGCGTCCGCACTGCTCCTGGATCTCCTGGCTGACCGCCTCTATCCAGGGATGCGCGTCATCTGAGGGATCGTCGGCCGTATAACGCACGCCCCATCCTCCGCCCGGGCTCAACTCACGCGGGACGAAATGCTCCTCTGCGGCCAGCTCATACAGGGCGCGGATAGCCAGNCGGTAGGGCTGAGGGTCGAAAAGCTGCGAGCCCAGGTGGGTATGCAATCCGGTCAGATCCAGCCAGGGGCTGGCCAATACCCGGCGAACAGCCGCAGAGGCCTGCCCATCCGCCAGACTGAAGCCAAACTTGCTCGCAAGGTGGCCGGTGCGCACAGAGGCGTGTGTGTTCACATCGATGCCGGGTGTTATCCGCAGCCAGACGCGCACCCGGGTTTGCTCGTCAGCCGCCAGTCCCTCGAGCAGCTCCAGTTCATCGAACGAATCGACCACCACAGCCTGGATGCTCATGTGGACAGCGAGCTCCAGCTCTTCACGGGTCTTGTTGTTGCCATGCAAGTGGATGCGTTGCGGGTCAAAACCGGCGCGCCGGGCGACGATCAATTCGCCCCGGCTGGCTGCATCCACACCTACACCCAGCGACGCCAGGTGTGCTGCGAAGCGCAACGAGAAGTAGGCTTTGGCGGCGTAGGCTACGACTGCCTCGCCTGGATAATTCGCAGCGAGGAGGCTGCGTAAATCCTGCAACTGCTTGCGAATGGTCGCCCCATCGTACACATAGAGCGGCGTCCCCCAGATGCTTGCCAGGCGGATCAGATCCTGTCCGGCAATGCGCATGCGTCCATCTGCGTCGACACGGGTCGTGATAGGGAAAAACGGCTCAAATATCATCCAACCAACAAAATTTTCGGCCAGGGGGCCGGCTCGCGAAAACAGGCAAGGGACTCAGCCAGCAGGTTGGTCCTCCTCTCTTGGCGACGGGAACTCTGTCACTTCGCGGGTGGAAGTAAGGTGATATTCGCTCGGGCGCTCGGCCTCTTCGAAGCCGGCCAGGACGATGATGGCATTGGTCACGGTGTTGCCCGCATTGCGCCAGCGATGGAGCAACTGTGCGGCGAAGATCAGACTATCACCGGCCTGGAGGACGAAATGCTGGTCATCCACCTGATACTCGAGGCTGCCGCGCAGGCAAAAGACGAATTCATGGCCGGTGTGGATCATGCCGTGTGGTCCGCTGGAGCCGCCGCTTTCCAGGGTGAGCATGAAGGGTTCCATCCTCCCGNTGAANGCCTCGCCGCCTAGTCCTTCCCACATGCCGCGTAAGAAAGGAACACGGACGCGTTCGGAAGCCTTACAAAACACGATCTTGTTGCGCGGCGGTTCCTGGCGGAAAAAAGCAGTGATGGGTACCTCCAGCGCAGTGGCCAGCTTGTACAGCGTACTGACCGATGGGGAAGTGAGCCCGCGTTCGATCATGCTCAACGCGTTGGCTGAGAGGCCGCTGCGCCGCGCCAGGGCGCGCATCGAAACGCCGCGCTCATCGCGCAACGTACGCAGCCGTGATCCCACATCGATAGACAATGCTTCCTTACCTAAAATATCCACACCCGCCTCCCTTTGTCCAGCGATTGAAACCATGGATCATTGTCCTGCTCGCGCGATGTTGGCCACACCTGNCTGGAAGACTATAAATTCTTTATGATCACAGCGCATCATTTTAATTATAACCATTTGTGCAACCTTCCACCGCAAAAATGACATTGTGACATTTCGCCCGGCGAATGGTGACAGGTTTCACTATTCAATCCCAGCAGGCGCGTGATAATCAAGGTCATTCGATTCAGTTAGACGGACCGACCAGAGCAGGCTGCCAGGGGTGGAGCTGCAAGAGCGGAGAGTTCCTGGGCATTTTGTGTCCATTACGCTGGTTCAATTTCGTTCTTTCCCCACCCTGGCAGCCGTCAGAATTTTCTTGATGCTGGAATTCTATGGATATTCAAAAAATCCGTCAGGACTTCCCCATCCTGCAGTCCGAAGCGGGGAAGAAGCCCATTATTTATTTTGATAACGCCTGTCAAAGCCTGAGGCCTAAGGTCGTCATTGAGGCTCTTCAACAGTATTACATAAAATATTCGGCCTGCGGCGGAAGGAGCATGCACCGCCTGGCGGATGCCGTCACCCAGGAAGTGGATCAGTCGCGGAGCAGACTGGCCAAATTCCTCAACGCCGCCCGCAAAGAGGAAATCGTCTTCATGCGCAACACTACCGAAGGCATTAATCTCGTGGCCGCTTCGCTGGGCTTGCGCAACGGGGATGTGGTATTGGTTTCGGACAAAGAGCATAACTCCAATCTGATCCCCTGGCAGAAGCTGGTCAAAAACCAGGGGGTGCAGGTCAAAATCGTGCCTTCACTGCCAGACAACACCTTTGATCTGGCGGCCTTTGAGAGACTCCTCGATGGCGGGGTGAAGTTGGTGTCCCTCGGCTACACCTCGAATTTCGATGGGGTGACCATCCCCGCCAGCGAGGTCATCAAGAGCGCCCATCGAGCCGGCGCCCTGGTGCTGCTCGACGCCGCCCAGACCGCGCCCCATCGCGCCATCGACGTGAAAGCGTTGGATGTGGATTTTCTGGCCTTTTCCGGCCACAAAATGCTGGGGCCCTCCGGAACCGGGGTGTTATACGGCAAATATGCCCTGCTGGAACGCCTGGAACCCTTCCTGGTAGGCGGCGACACGGTCGCTTCATCCACCTACACTTCCTGCGAATACCTGCCGCCGCCCGAAAAATTCGAAGCCGGTCTGCAGGATTACGCCGGCATCATCGGCCTGGGGGCGGCGGTGCAGTACCTCCAGAAGATTGGCTTCGACGCGATCCGAAAGCATGAGACCCTGCTCAATCAGGCCATGAGCGAAGGCATCCAGGACATCGCGGGCCTTCACATCATTGGCCCCGCCGATCCCGGTCAGCGCAGCAGCATCGTCACTTTTTATATTGAGGACACCGACTCACACCGCATCGCCTTGATGATGGACCAGGCGGCTGGCATCATGGTGCGCTCTGGGCAGCACTGCGCACATTCCTGGTTCAATGCGCATCAAATACAGGGCTCCGTGCGCGCTTCTTTTTACCTCTACAATACGCTCGAAGAAGTCGAGCTGTTTGTCTCCAGCTTAAAGAAAATCAGGAAAGTGCTCTAGGGTCATATGTTTTGTATCGTCGCTTTTATCGTCTTATCGGTTTTGGGGATATTCAGCGCCTCTAACCGGAAACTGGCTGGCGAAGCTCTGGATTGCGTATTGCGCCGGGTCACCCTGCGCCCATGCAACACCGGTTTTGATGAGAAAATGAAAGCCCGCTTGCTGGGCGTGGTCATTACCCGTTCGGAGAAGGCGGCGATTTTCCTGAATCGAAATTTCGAGCTTCTATCTTGGGTTTTCTTTATTACCTTAATAGCCAGCAGCGTCTGGTCGGTGCGCGGGTTATATGAGTTTTACACCACCGGCAGTTGCAACGGCTTAAATTCCTCGGCTTTCTGCGTATTTGATCCCAGCGGCGCGAACAATCAGGTCACCACGACGGAAGGCTGCCCGGTCAAACCGGCCGGTAAAGTGGAACTGAGCCTGAATGGCGTGGATTTCAGCACCTTCCCGCAGAGCAAAGCCTCATCCAACGACACGATCGTGATGATCGGCAGCTATCATTGTGATTATACGCGCGAAGTGTATCCGGTTATCCGTGCCATTGCAGAGAAATATCAGGCCAACTTTTATTTTATGAATTATCCGGTAAAAGAGCAGGATGATTCCTTCACCAGGCTGAGCTACAGCATCTACCAAATTGCGCCTGATAAGTATTGGCAATTTAACGATCGCATGTTTCAGGGGGATAAGAACCATCTGGATGACCCGGCTTATATCGATACGCTGCTCAACGACCTTGGGATAAACCCAAATGCGGTCCGTTTCTATATGAGCGATCCGCGGGTGGAAAGCGCGGTGCAAACGCAGATCCATGCGGTGGACAAGACCGGTTTTTATGGCACCCCAACCATCTTCATCAATGGGAAAGCGTTCGTCGGACCCAAACCATACCGGGTGTATGCCATCGCCCTGAAGGGTTTGTTCTATTGGTTGAAATAATCAGAACAATACCCTGAGCGCGTTAAAGCTTCTATGCAGGGATAACCTGCTTCTCTATCGCGAAATCTCTTTCGGGCGCCAGACATTCACAAGGCGGGCGTGAACATCCTCTTTCAGGTCGCTCCAGCGTTTTATCGCCAGCTCAAGCAGGGCCAGTGAGCCGGTCGGCAGGGTCTCGTACTGCCCGGTGAGATCTTCGATCAGCTCTTCCAACCCCGGGTTGTGTCCTACGACCATCACATCCGAGATCTCCTCGTCCAGACCGGCGAGCGCATCGAGATACGCCTCAGGTCCAGCCATGTAGAACTCATCCAGCCAGCGGATCGGCCCGTCAAAACCGCTCTCCCCTATCACGGCTTCCACCGTCTGGCGACAGCGCAACGCAGTCGAGCTCAAAATGATCTGCGGCAGCAGATCCTTCTCGCGCATCAGCCGGCCCATCAAAGGCGCGGTGCGCTTGCCGCGCTTGTTCAGCGGACGCTCATGATCTGGCAACGTTTCATCTTTCCAGGACGACTTGGCATGCCGAAGTACGAATAATCGCTTCAAACCTTCCTCCGCCACCCTTTTCCATTATTTTAGCGGCAACTTGGCGAAGGTCAAGGCCCACATCGAAACCCTTCGCCTCTGCTCCACCCCAACTTAGACAGACAAAGAAGATACCCTGTGGGAGCAGCCTGACCCTCACAGGGTACCTCACAAGAAAAAGCACGGATGGCTTCGAGTTTACTCTCCCGGCGGGAGAAGACCCTTCACTGGGCGGCAAACAAGCGGTCAGCCGCGCGGGCGATCGACGGCAGGCCGCGCACTTCGCTTTCATAGAGGGGCACGGTCGAGCGCACCATGCGATCGAATTTCTCCCAGATGTCGTCCATATATCGGTCTTGCATGGCCACCCGGTTGCGGACAAAATCTGGCGCGTCGACTCTAACCTGGCTCTTGTCGATGAGCATATTGACGATCACGCCGCCGATAGGGATGCCAAAGTCGCGGAACCAGCCGATGAAGCGCGTGATGACGGCGATGGGCAGCGCCTCGGGCAGAGTGACAAAGAAGAAGGCAGTCTTCTCGGGATCGGTCAGCAGTTCTCTGGCTTTTCCCATACGGTCGCGGAAAGAGACCAGGTAATCCATGAGCGGGTCGGCCTCCTTCTTTTTGGTGAAGGAAAGCATCTCGCGCAGACTGCGGGCTTCCTCGCGACTTTTAAGCATCTTGTTGACCCACAGCGAATACACCCTGGACATCCCCAGCAGGCGCCGGGCATTTGCGGTGGGAGCGGTGTCGAACACGTACACATCGTAATCGTTTTTCAGCATGAGATCGACCATATTCTCGAACATGGCCGATTCTTCGAAAGCGGGGTTCATTGTCGCTGATTCGACGAACTCGTCCGCCTTGGTCGAGATGTCGGCAAACTTGAGGAACCATTGGATCTTATCGCGGATCTCCTGCTTGGAGCGCTCGATGGTATCTCGTGTGTCGATCTCGTAGGCCCACAGGTTGGTCGTGTCCTCCACCAGCGTCGGTTTACCGAAAACATCCTGGCCGAGCAATCCGCTCAGGCTGTGGACCGGATTGGTGGAAGCCAGCATGACGCGCTTGCCCTGACGGGCGAGCCATAAAGCTGTGCTGCCCGCCATCACGGTCTTGCCCACCCCACCCTTACCGCCGAAGAACACATAGCGCAGGCCCGGATGTTCGCGCACAAAATCCTGCATCGATACGTCAATTCCCTTTCCCATGTCTGGACCCTCATTCACCATACATAATTTCGGCCAGGCGCTCGATCATCGCCAGCCCGGTGACGTCCCGCTCCAATTCGGGTACCTGGGCCAGTACCCGGCTGCCAAACATCTCGTCGATCTGCTGCAGATAGCGATCCTGCATTTCGATGCGGTTGCGTAGATAAGCGGGAATATCCTGACGGAGAAGCTCGCGCGGTATCACGCGGTTGACCACGTAGCCGGAGATGGGCACATCGATGATCCAATATGTAAAGTACAAAGGAACCAAGCATCCCAAACATGCTTGATTGTGGCCTTCTAGCAAGGCGCTGGTCTTAGCGAAAGGTTTTATCCCTTGCCGCTGATCCTCAGCCCGCCCACGTCATTTTCACCTTGTTTGGGCATTGGTCGTGAGNNATAAANCGATTATTTCAATTAAGACCTTATTAATCCGACAAGCTTATAATAGACCATCGTTCAGAACAACCTATGGCCGGACCGAGAGGCAAATGACCATCCGGCCAACCCATTCCTTTGCAGGAGATGTTTTCATGCCCGAACTGATCTCCAGCGAGATCACATTCACCACCGGCCGAGGGAGCATGCGCGGCTTTCTGGCGCGTCCCGATACGCCTGAGCCTGTCCCCGGTGTAATCGTGATTCACGAGATTTACGGACTGACCGGCCACCACCGGGATGTGGCTGCGCGCCTGGCGCGCCAGGGTTATGCTGCGCTGGCCCCCGACCTTTTCTCCCGCCCCGATCTGGACGGCGTGCTCACGTCCGCTTCGATCAACGCCGTGTATCAGTTCGCCGCCAATTTTCCGCCAGAGCAACGCCGTGATCCGGTTTTTCTGCAAGCGCAGCTCGCCTCGTTGTCCGAGGGTCAACGCGGGAGCCTTGGGCGGGTGATACCGTTGATTTTCGGCCCATCTCTGCGCGACGATCTGGCCGAAGATCTGGCCGCCGCGGTGGCTTATCTCAAAGCCCAGTCTTTCATCTCCCCTGACCGCATTGGCAGCGTTGGGTTCTGCTTTGGCGGAGGAATTTCCATCCGGCTGGCCTGTGTAACGCCGCTGGCAGCATGCGCTGTTTTTTATGGAGAGAATCCGGAACCCATCGAGCGTGTCGAACGTATCGCCGGGCCAGTGTTGGGGGTATACGGCGCCGAGGACCTGCGCATTAACCAATACCTCGACCAGCTGGTGAAAGCCATGGTGGATTATAAAAAAGACTTCGAAATGCGCATTTACCCGGGCGCTGGGCACGCCTTCTTCAACGACACCAATCCGGCCACTTACCGACCGGATGCGGCTGCCGACGCCTGGGAACGGCTGCTGCGGTTTTATGCACGAACACTGGCTAAGCGCTAATCTGGGGCAGCGTTGTTCGCGCAATAACGGTTTCAAAACGGGCCAGACCGGTTACAATATTAACAGGAGGCTGGCATGAACAACCGTGAACTGGCCGACCAATTCAAGTTAATCGCCGACCTGCTCGAAATTAAGGGCGAGGTCGTCTATAAGGTTCTGGCTTACCGTAAAGTCGCCGACAGCCTGAACAACCTGACCCAAGANGTCAACGAGCTGTGGAAAGAAGGCCGTCTGGAGGAAATTCCGGGTGTCGGCAAGGCAATCGCCGAGAAAATCGATGAGCTGCTTTCCACCGGCAAACTGGAGTTCCTGGAGCGCCTCAAAACCGAGGTTCCGCCCAGCCTGACCGAATTGCTGCAGGTGCCCGACGTTGGGCCGCGCAAAGCCGCCCTGTTCTGGAAGGAGCTGGGGATAACCGACCTGGCGGGGCTTGAGGCTGCCGCGCGCGAGGGCAAGCTGCGTTCGTTGCCCGGCATGGGCGAGAAATCCGAAGCGCGCATCCTGGCCGGCCTCGAAGCTTTGGCGCGGCGCGGAGATCGCATACCCATCGGCGAAGCCTGGCCCCTGGCCCAGGAGCTGCTCGCCTTCCTGCGCAAGCTCCCCGGGGTGGTAGCGGCGGAGCCGGCTGGCTCGCTGCGGCGGATGCGTTCCACAGTAGGTGACATCGATTTGCTGGTAGCCTCCAAGAATCCCGGCCCGGTGATGGNCGCCTTCACCGGGCGGAAGGATGTAGTGCGCGTGCTGGCATCCGGAGAGACGAAATCGAGCGTGGAATTCNCCAACGGCCTGCGCTCACAAATCTGGATCCATCCGCCAGAACGCTTCGGCACCGCCCTGGTATACGCCACCGGTTCAAAGGATCATAACGTGCGATTGCGCGAACTGGCCCTCACCATGGGCCTGTCATTGTCTGAACACAGTTTCCAGCGCAAGGATGGCTCTGAGATTCTGTGCGACAATGAAGAGAAGGTGTACGAGACGCTCGGCCTGCAGTGGATTCCGCCCGAGCTGCGCGAGGATCACGGCGAGGTGCAGGCGGCGAAAGCCGGCAAGTTACCGCGCCTGATCACCCACGATGACCTGATTTCCGACCTGCAGACCCACTCCAAATGGTCGGACGGCAAATTGAGCATCCTGGAAATGGCAAAGGCCGCTCGCGAGCGCGGCTTCAAGCTGCTGGCGATTACCGACCACACTCCCAGCCTGGGCGTGACGGGGGGAGTAAAAATNGAGGATCTGGCCAGGCAGCGCGCGGAGATCGACGCCGCTCAGGAAGAGCTGGGCGATAGCATCCGCATCTTGCAAGGGGCCGAAGTCGAAATCCGCGCCGATGGGCGCCTGGATTACCCCGACGAGGTGCTGGCCAAANTGGACATCGTGCTGGCGTCGGTGCATACCAGTCTGCGCCAGCCGCGCGATCAGGTCACAGCCCGGATGATCGCCGCCATCCGCAACCCGCATGTCGACATCATCGCCCACCCCACCGGGCGGCTATTTCCCAACCGCGAAGGGGCCGACCTGGACCTGGAGGCGGTCTTCAGTGAGGCCAAAAAGCACGGCGTGGCGCTGGAAATCAATGCCCATCCCGCCCGCCTGGACCTGGATGATACCAACGCCCGCCGCGCGATGGAGCTGGGAATTCTGCTCACCATCAACAGCGATGCGCATTCCCCGGCCGACTTCGACCTGGCGTTTTTTGGCGTGGCCATCGCCCGACGCGCATGGGTCACTCCGGAGGCGGTGATCAACGCCTGGCCGGTGGAAAAGCAGCTCGCCTGGCTCAAAAATCGCGGGGGATAGGCTCGCCGGCAGTAACTCCGCGCCTGCGGCAGAATAATCTGTCCCTATTTCCTCTTCTTCGTCTTCCCGAAAACTTCGCGGTGGCGGAGCTTCTCGCGATACATCATGCGGTCGGCTTCGGCGATGACCGCCTGCAGATGGGCGGCATCCTCCGCAGTGGCCGCGCCAATGGACAGGCTGATGGGCAGCTCAGGCCGCGAGCGGTTCTGCGCCTCAAGGAAGGTGCGCACCCGCCCGATAGCCTGACTGGCGACTGCTGCATCAGCGTTAGGGATGAGTACGGCAAATTCGTCGCCGCCTGTGCGGGCAATCACATCGTTGTCACGGAAGGCTGCCCTCAGAGCGTTTGCCGCCCGGCAAAGCACCTCATCCCCGGCTGCGTGCCCCAGGCTGTCATTCACGGCTTTCAGCCCATCGACATCGGCGATCACCACGCTGATAGGATACTGGCCGCTCTGCTGACAACGGTTGACNACTTCCTCGAAATATGAGCGGTTGTACAGGTTCGTCAGAGTATCATGGGTGCTGATAAAGCGCAGCTTGTCCTCGGTGACCTTGCGATCGGTAATATCGTACAGGATGCAATGCATTTGGGGGATCTGGCCAGAATCGGTGTGNGCAATGTGTCCNGTCATGGTGGTGAGCAGGGTGTTGCCATCCTTGCAAACCAGCTCGAATTCGACCCCCGAGACTTTGCCAGCCGCAAAATACCCACCCAGCTCCATATGGAAATACTCGGCCGATTCAGGCGTGAGGAAATCCCCGAACCAACGCCCGATCACTTCGCTTCGCTCGTAGCCCACCAGTTCAAGCCAGGTCTGATTGACCTCCAGAATGGTGCCGTCGCGCCCCAACAACTGGTAGCCGAGTGGGGCGTCCTCGTAAAGCAGGCGGAACTTTTTCTCCCGCCATTGCAACAATTTCTCGGTGCGCTTGCGTTCTGTGATGTCCCAGATCGCGGCCAGGATGCAGGCTTCNCCCTGCAGATCGATGGTTTCCAAGGAGACCAGCCCAATGAGCTTCTCCCCGCTTTTTCTCCTGAAGAGGCTCTCGGCTTCGCCGACCCTGCCTTCCTCTACTAAACGGGCAAGCAAAGCTTCTGCTTCTTTGGGGTCAACCCAGATTTCGAGCTCACTGAGTGTACGGCCGATAACCTCCTCACGCGTAAGGGACAGCAGTTCGCAAAAGCGACGGTTCACCTCGATCACACGGCCGTCAGCCAGCGAGGCAATGCTCATGCAGACCGGATTGGCGTTGAATATGCGGTTGAAGAGCTCCTCCGAGCGGGCAAGGGCCTGCTGGCTCAACACCTGTTGGGTGATATCCCGCGCGACGCCCTCGCCGGCCATAAGGCTGCCTTGCTTATCCCGGATGGGGACATCGCGGTGCTCCAACCAGACCGTGCGCCCATCCTTCGCCAGCCAGCGTATTACGACCGCATCCGCATTCCCTTCCCATTTCAAACGATTTTCCAACAGGGGCAGATCTTCCGGGTGGACGGCGCGGAAGAGGAGATCGGGGTCGGCGTAGATTTCGTCAGGGGTGTAGCCCAGAATCGTCTGCACGGCTGGGTTGATGTATTCGAAACCGCGCGGCTCAGCCAGGCGATAACGATAGATGATGTCGATCGCTTTTTCGACCAGGGCGACAGAAATTCCCATCGGCGGGTTTCTGCCTTTCTTCTTGTTGCGCCGGGTTTCCGTCAGATCGCTTCGAACCCCCTCATCAACGACCATACCAACCCCCAATAGATTGGCCAGCAAACCATTCAATAAAAAGCCGGCATTCCGGTATAAATTCGTTATCAAAAAGAATTTCATTGTATAAAACGTCAGCGCGGCGGGTTCGTATCAGGGCTCCAGGCAGAAAGGGATTGAGTTCTGCTGCCCTTCCGGGTGCTCGGTTTGCCCCTGCGCATCGTAGATCTTTACTGCCCGGATGCCTTCCAGACGGAGCAGGCTGGCCATGAGTGGCTGAGCGATCGTGTACACCGAGCCGCCGCTCTTGCATTCGCCCAGCAGATAGACATGAGCCACGCCGTCTTTGACCTCGACCCGCTTGAAACCCGTAAACCCGCTGGTAACCAGCTCAAGCCCCTGCGCCTGCTCAGCGGCCGTAGGCCCTTTGAAATACTCGCTCACGATAAAAGTGGGCAAATCCTCGCCTTGAGAAGCAGTTCGCACCGCTGGGCTTTCGAAAGGCGGCGTTCCTGCCTCAAATTTTTTCTTGTCGAGGAACAGGATGCTGACTGCGATGGTGTGCGGTGTGGTAGCGGAAGGGATGGGCGCAATGGCAGTTGGCGAAGCTGCCGGCGTGGTGACCGCGGCCGAAATCAACGGGGATACAGTCATCGCAGGCGGCGAAGCCGGCGGCATGGCACGGCAGGCCGCCAGTAACGCCAGAACCACAATCATAAACGTCAATCTGCGCGTCACGTTTCACCTCCCGCCGCAGGACCTTACTTGGCCGATCGGATGCCGGCGCCAGACCTCCCATAGAGCNGCTTTCTAACCCGCGTCCAGACCCGCNCTCCAGACATACTCCAAATGACGGCTGCCGGCCCACGTCAGTAACGCTCGGCCCGCTTCGGCCAGCGTCCGCAAGACCAGCCTGGCAGCCAATGCCCTGCAATGCCGATGCGGAACGGGCTGTATGCTTCGGGGGCCGTTGCAACGCTCAGACGTGAGACTCGATCCACGGGACCGCACCGGCTGAAGACAGGAAATTCTCGCCCACCCGGCTCCAGCTGGTCTTGGTATCGCCTGCCGCATGGTAAATCCTCATTAAGTCGCCCATCATAGCGCCTTTCCGGGCTTCTGTTGCATGAAAGATGCCGGTTACCCGCCGCTCGATCAGGGCCGCGATCCAGGCGGCCAATATGAATATAACCCCTTTATAGATCNGCAGGCCACAGCAGGAACGGTCAGAATGAGGCTCATGAACCTCGCCCTGCTTGACCGGCCGAGGCGACCAGATCTTCATGGCGGGTACGGGGGAGACCCGTCCCTTTACCCTTGCCCTTGAGATGAAAAAAAGGAAAACACCTGCAAATCCCTTTACCCCCAGGAAATACCAGTTACAATGTTGGGAATTTTATTCTGGAGATGGGGTATGGAAGAGTTCGGCTCGTACAAATTGTTCGACGGCAAAGTCATTATTCGCATCCGCGACCGCATCTGTGACACACCCGACAGGCTGCTCTCCAGCTCGCTGTTCCTGGCCATCCTGAAGCGCTGCGTCGCGGAGCTCGCGCGCCGAGGTTCTCACCTGATGGACATCTTCGACCACACGCCAATCAGCGACCAGGACGTGCGCCTGCTGGTCGAGACGCTTCAGTATCTGGCCAAGCTGCCCGGTAATCTGGTGATGAAAGTCGTACCCGACTCGCAGCAGTTCTTCCGCGATCCGATCCTGTTCAACGACTTCGTCGAGTATCTGTACAACTACTGGCGCCATCTCCACCGACTGATCGTGTGCGATTCAGAAGGCGACCGCTTCGACCAGCACCCTTATCGCACCTTCAACCAGACCGTGGAAACGCTCACCCACCTGGTGCGCAGCACCTACCGCGAGGTGCAGGAGAACATTACCGGCAATCACCCCCGCATTTACCGGCAGGTGCACGCCGGCGCGGAGGTCGCCGCGATCGCCCTGCCGCGCGACATCCCTTACCCGGCGTACATCGCGGCGAAGCTCAACCACATCGCAGTCATCCGCCAGGTGTTGATCTACCCGCCGCTAATTTTCAGCTCGCCGACCAACAAGCGCACCGGCTCTTTCGAGCGCATCGACGTGAACCCGCTAGAAAAAGTCGACGTTTCCAAAGAGGACTGGCTGTGCTACCCCGCNCGCGTAGGATCCCTGGTGGTCATGGTATATTTCTCGATCCGCCACTTCGAGCTGGGGTTCTCGCTGAGCAATCTGTTCGAGCTGGCCGACGACAGTGATCTCAAACGCCAACCGGACGCGGTGTTCCTGTACGGCGTACCTGGCGACGCTGCGCCGCACAAAGGGGACTGCTGGACGGTCTTTTACGAGGATGAGGCCAGCCACATACTGGTGGCCACCATCCCCGATCACGATCAATTCGGTTACTTCGGCTATCTGAAAAAGATGATGCTGACGTTGCATAACATCCAGATGATGCGCAGCGGAAAGCTGCCATTCCACGGTGCGCTGTTCAACCTGCGTCTGCGGGAAAAGGGTAATGTGACCATTTTGCTGATGGGCGATACCGGGGCGGGCAAATCCGAGACGCTGGAAGCGATGCGCACTCTGGGAGACGAAAAAGTCGAGGACATCACCATCGTGGCGGATGACATGGGCTCCCTGGCGCTCGATGACCAGGGCCGCGTCATTGGTTACGGCACCGAGACGGGGGCTTTCGTGCGCTTGGACGATCTCCAGCCCGGCTACGCCTTCGGCCAGATCGACCGCACCATCATCCTTAACCCCAACCAGACGAACGCGCGTGTGGTCCTGCCGGTCACCACCTTCGCCAATATTGTTAAGGGCTTCCCGGTTGATTACGTGCTCTACGCCAATAATTACGAAGAGGTGGACGCGGATCACCCCATCCTGGAAAAATTCCAGTCCACGGATGAAGCGCTGCCGGTTTTCCGCGCGGGGAAGGTGATGAGCAAAGGTACCACCACCAGCAGTGGACTGGTAGAAACCTACTTCGCCAACATCTTCGGGCCGCAGCAGTATCCCGGGCTGCACGAACAATTGGTGCAGCGCTACTTCGACCAGCTCTTTCGCCAGGGCGCCTTCGTCGGCCAGGTGCGTACGCAGCTAGGGCTGCCGGGCATGGAACGGCGCGGCCCGGAGCAGGCCGCCCGCGCATTGCTCAACGCCATGCTGGAGCGGCCTACGGCAGATCAAAATTCCACCGATGCCGGCTGACTTCCATATCAAGACGTCTTCAGGACGACCCCGATGAGTCCCGCCACCCCCGCCAGGAGAATGCCGCCCACGGCGGCGGCCAGCCCCTGGATGAGGCCGAGCAGCCCCAGGTAAGAGCTGGTGAACTCGGGCAGCGTCCAGGTGATCAGGGCGCCGTTCCAGGCGTAGCTGAAGAGGACCGGCAGCGATAGCAGGACTATCGTGACCAGGGCGAAGCCCAGGGTGGCCTCGGCCGCCGCACGCGCTCCTGAGCGCAGGACGCGCGAGCCCAAGACGAAGACCAGCCAGCCCGCGAACAGCGCGATTAGGCTGGTAGTCGCCATGTACACGATCATTGTGTTCGCATCCGGCACCCAGCTCAGCGAATACGTCAAACGATCGAGCAGATCGTAGCGCAGGTGGAAGATTAACTGGAAGACAACTGCGCCGCTCAGCATCCAGACCAGCAGGCGACTGCGCCTCCAAATCAAGATGCCAATCATGAGCAGTATGATCCCTAGAGCCAGAGCCGCGTGCGGAAGCCGCTCGGCGTTGAGGCGCGCATCGCGCGCGGCTTCGAGCGCTTGCTGAAATGCGGCTACCGAAGTGGCATCAGCGGGGATATCCACCGGTCGGCCTATGGCTGCCCCATAATCTTCGATCAGATTACGCTGTTGGACCGTTTCGGCCTCCTGAACAGAGTGGACATAGGCCGCCGGCAGATCGAGCATCTCCGTGAGCGCCTGGCCCTGGGCCGAGGCGGGCAGGTTGGCGCCCAGGAGCGCCGCCAGAGTGGGAGCCACGTCGGCCATATTGACATCGCCGTAATTCCCCGCTTTAACGTGCGCGCCGGCCAGAACGAACGGCTCATGCAGCACAACTGGCTCGTTGCCGCCATGGCCGCCGCGGTCGATCTGCCCGTGATCGCTGCACACGAAGACGACATCCTGAGAAAGATCGAGTGTGGCGAGGATCTCGCCCAGCAGGGCATCGGCGCGGGAAGCGGCGGCGTCCCAGTTGGGGCTGCGTGGGCCGCCTTCGTGGTGACCGGCGTAATCCACCTGGTCAATGTGGATCAAGACGAGCTGGAAATCGCCGCTGCGCAGCCAGGGCAGGGCGGCATCGACCACCTGGCGATCGGCGCGGCGATCCTCGCCAGGGGTGTAGAAGTGCGCATCGACGTCTTCCTGCGGGATCAACCTCTCGAACCAGTAATAGGCAGAGACAGCGGTCTTCAGGCCGGCCCGGTGAGCGGCGGAGAACAGATTGTCCTGAGTGAAGGTCCAAATTTTCGGATAATCCAGGTTGATGGCCGGTCCGTCGCTCAACTCCGGCCAGGCGCCGGTGAGCAGCACGCTGTACCCCGGCTCGGAATAGGAGGGAGGGCGGCTGTGCATCGTGGCGTAAGCTCCCTGGCTGCGCAGGTGGTCCAGCACCGGCATCACCTGGCGGTTGAGCGAAGTGTCCAACCTCAGCGCGTCGATCAGCACGAATACCACCCGGCGCACCTGCGGCTGGCCGAGCGAAACCCCCGGAGGCGGCGGGTCGGCGCGTAGGGGCGATCGGTAAGCATAGAGCGAATCCATCAGGCTGGAAGCCCAAAAATATGCGCCTGCCGCCGCCAGGATGCAGGCGATAACGCCAGCGATGATCCCGCGAGAAGTTCGCATCAGGTCGTCTCCTCCCGAAGATTAATGAGCGCCGCTAAGAGCGCTTCAGGCACTGCGGGCAGCTTTCATCTCCTCCAGCATACGCTCGATGCGCTCCAGGCGCATCACGAGTTCGCGCTGGCGGCGCTGCTCGATGGACGGCTGCTTGGCGATAAATGTCAACGCCCCTCCCGGTTCCAGGATGGCCTCCTTGACTTCGTCCAGCGAAGCAAAACCCTGTTTGTGGGCCGCCGACTCGAGCTCCTCTAAAGTGATCACCTCTTTCTCCAGGCGGTCTTTGAGCACCTTGCCGCCCACGATCAGACGATCCGGGCTNCCCTCGACGATATGATCCACGTGTTCATGGCCNTACAGGTAACGCACCACCACATAATTAATCGCCAGCAGAGTCGCCGCGCCGACCAAGCCGCCGGTGACTGAATTATCGTTGCCAATGATGGCATTTTGCACCGTGTTCGAGAGGGTCAACAACACCACCAGGTCAAAGGTGTTGAGCTGCGCCAGCTCCCGCTTGCCCGCCAGGCGCAACCCGACCACCAGGAAGACATAAACCAGGATGACCCGAAAAATCTTTTCCAGAACCGGCAGGCTCAACAAGAACATGTCGCTCCAGATATTTCCATTCACGCCAGACCCTCCAGGCTCAATCGATTCGATCCATAGGGAACCTGTCGCCTTGTTTGTAGCTGCGCCGTCCAGCGCGATTCCAGATCACCACCTGACCGCTGCCGAAGACCGCAGGTTTGCCGTCGTCGAACACCAGTGCAGTGTTGCCCTCTACCCCGATGAGGGTATAACGCATCGGCAGGGCCAGGCGGGTCAGACGCACGAACGTCTCAGGGATCTCATCGAAGTGCGGCAGGATAACGGTATTCCTGAGGAATGCGAAAGCGGGACGCAGGACGAACGGATTTCTGTAGGCGGGCATCTTTTCGCCGAAGATCATGGCTCCCGCACTGCACCCCGCCACCACACCGCCGCGGGAGAGGACGCCTCGGATGGCTTCCCATACGCGGCTGCCAGCCAGCACCGAATGGAGATAATCGGGCTTACCGCCCGAAAGGTAAACCAAGCTGGCCTCGGCGACCTGTGAGGCCATGCGCTCGTCCTCGGCTCCAGCGCGATCCACGACCTCGACAGCCTCGGCCGTCACCCCCAAACGAGTGAAGTGGGCCACGCCCAAATCGGACCAGTAACGGATGCGCTCGGCGCCTTCCGCGCCGGCGGCGGTGGGCAGACAGACAACGCGCACCGGAGGAGAGAGCCTGCTCAGCAAGTATCGGTCTACCGGCTCCATGGGCGGCAGGTATTCGCCGCTTCCGACCAGGGCAAGAATTCCCGCTAAGGATTCCATACCGAACCTGTAACAAACGAACCCCATCAGGGTTCGTCGGATGCGGGCGGCTCCTCCTCCCCGGGCTGGTCCAGTTCCCCTTTGTAGTAGGCGTCCAGGGCCTGAAGGGCAGCCTCCTCTTTTTCCTGCGGGACGAGGATGTGCACCTCACCCAGCCAGCCAATGGTCAGACCGATGGCGGCGCCGGCGCTCTCCTGTGAAAAAACAGAAGGGATCTCGAAAGAAGCCAGTAAACCGCGGACGATCTCAGCCTCGATCTTACCGGCTACAGTCGCCACTTCCACCCAATTCTCCGCCATGGTCAATCCTCCAGAGAACAATATACGGCAAGTATAGCACATGGGTAACAACAAAAGAACGGCGAGGTGTTTTCCAAACCTCGCCGTTCAATTTCAAAGACCAATTTCCTGGTTGGCGCTATTGATTCCAGAACCAGTTGTAGGCGAAGTAGCCGCTGGCGGAACTCTGCATGCGGATGGCGATGCGCGACGCTCCCTTCAGCGAAGAGGGAATATTGTAGGTAAACGTCTGCGCGCCGCCCGATCCTGAATCGGTGGTAGCCACTACAACCCCGCCAATCCCTTTGGTACCAAAAGCGCCCATGGTGACGGTGAAGGTATCATTCGGCGGCAGGTTGCTGGTCTTGATCGTTACAGAGGTATCCGCGTCCACGCTGACAATCGAGAAGGTCGGAAATCCGCTGTAGCCGCCCGTGGCAGGGATCGGCGTGGCGCCCGGGGTGGCTGTAGAAACAGGTGTGGCGCCAGCGCCCGTGCTGTTGACGAACCAGTTGTAGGCGAAGTAGCCACTGGTAGGACTCTGCATGCGGATGGCGATCAACGCCTGCCCCTTCAACGAGTCAGGAATGTTGTAGGTGAACGTCTGCGTGCCTCCCGTTCCCGAAGCAGTATTGGCGACCACGACCCCACCAATGCCTTTAGTGCCAAATTTGCCCATCGTCACCGTAAATGTATCATTGGGATGCAGATTGCTGGTCTGGATGGTGACCGACTTGTCCTTTTCTACGCTGATGATCGAAAACGTGGGGAAGCCGGTATAACCGGTTACCGGAATCGGGGTGGCGCCGGGAGTGGAGGTCGGTCCGGCGGTGGCGGTGATACTGGAACGGTTGGCGAACCAGTTGTAGGCGAAGTAACCGCTGGTAGGGCTTTGCATGCGGATGGCGATCAGCGCCTGGCCTTTCAGTGCATCGGGGATGTTGTAAGTGAAGGTCTTGACGCCGCCGCTGCCCGAATCGGTTCTGGCCACCTCGATGCCGCCAATCCCTTTGGTGCCGAATTGGCCCATCGTCACGACAAAGGTGTCATTGGGGGGAAGATTGCTGATCGTAATGGTGACCGAATGGTCCGGATCGACGCTGACGATCGAAAACGTCGGGAAACCGCTGTAGGCGCGAACCACTTCGGCCAACGAAGGGATGGCCAGCGGCAGAACCAGCGCCAGACTGACAATTACCACGAATATGGACAACTTTTTAATGCTCATGCTTTCGTCTCCTTCCGCACCGCTGCGGACTAATTCTTACCCGTCGGCCGGTTAACCCCTGAAATGCTGGCCGCGCGCATCTGCCTGGCCAAAGGGCAACCGGGTAATGGTAAGACGGTAGTTCCGGCCAGATGGTTCCCAAAAACACGAAAGGGCGGGAGACGCAAGCTGGATGAAAAGGTGGAGTTCGCTCCCTCCTAGAACCCAAGAATCAATAAGATGCCGGCGAGGATCGCCACGCCGGAAAAGATCGCCCAACCATAGGGGATCGCCAAACCAAGCACTGGCAGTAAATATGCGCCCACCAGATGGAGGCCAAACAGCGCCTGGCCGATATTGGTGAAATTGCGCTCCTCGCGGATCATCGTTAGAAAGGGTATACCGGCTAAACCGGCCATCAGGCCGAGCACCAGCTCGCTGCCAGGCATATCCGCTGCCAGTAAAGGGATGACGCCGCGCATAACGAACCAGGCCATCAGCAGGAATATACCCACCGCATAAAATGGCTTGGTGTTTCTAACGCGGGCCACCAGGAACAGCAGGCCGGTGGCGATCGAATAGATGCTCAGCACGTACAACTGGGCGGGGAACTGAATATGCACAAAGGGATCCACACCGGAGTACAGCAAAAATATCGCCACCAGCAGCAGGGCAATGCTATCGAAAACATCCATGGTTCATCTCCGTCCCAATGGTTCAGTTTACCGCGCTCTAGCCCCACAAGGCGCTTGGATGACTTGGCTGATAAGATCAGCTATGCATAAACGCCTCGGCAAATCTCCGCAGGGCTTGAATGTGAGCGTCTGGGGTGGTGAAACCGCTGTTCAGCGGGTTGATCGAAAAATTCTGCGCGCCCATCGCCTGCCAGCCCTCGATGTTGGCCGCCCAGTTTTCGGGATTCCCATCGCCGTAAGGGATGCGCGGCTCGATAGGCAAAGTCTCGGGAGAACGCCCGGCTTCGGACAGATATTGCTGTAATTTTTCCCAGTATGGACGGGCATCGGCGGGTGAACGGAAAGCCGGCAGCCAGCCATCCGCCAGGCGCGCCATGCGTTCCAGCGCCGGGTCAGCAGAGCCGCCAAACCAGATCGGTATCGGCCGCTGGATGGGCAGCGGATTGATGCCGGCATCATCTATGTGATGCCATTTGCCCTCGAATTTCACCGACGGCTGCGTCCAAAGCAGGCGCAGCACCTGCACCTGCTCTTCGAAACGCCGGCCGCGATTGTGGAAATTTTCGTTGAGGGCCAGGTATTCGACCTGGTTCCAGCCCAGGCCGACGCCCAAACGCAGGCGTCCACCGCTGAGCACGTCTAGAGAAGCGGCTTGCTTGGCTACCAGGGCCGTCTGACGCTGCGGCAGTATCAGGATGCCGGTGGAAAAGCGCAGCTTGTGCGTCACGGCAGCCATGAAGGAAAATAGGACAAACACCTCGTGGAAGGGCGTCTGATGGGTATAGGCGCCGGTCCAGCCGCCCGGCCGGTCCGGATTGGCGCCTAAAACATGGTCGTAGGCGATCATATACGTATAGCCCAGCGCTTCGGCTGTCTGGGCGTAATCGCGGATCGCAACGGGATCGTTGCCGAATTCGGTTTGGGGAAATACAACGCTAAACTGCATATTCTGCTCGAATCTCCTGTTGATAAAACATTACGAAATTTAGTATAGCGGATATAGAGGCAAAATTCAAATGACAGTGGAGATCCGTCTTCCGGTATGAAAACCCTGTACCTACGGTTGCCGCATATCTTCCGAAAAAGTTCGATGAGTAAACGGAATAAACTTCCCCTGCTTAGTTCGTACTGTATGGCGAAGGCTCCAGGGCCTGCCCCTTGGATGGGTAACGGCGCGCCAGCAGCAAAAAGGCCAGCGTGGCGACACTGCCGATTAGCCCCGCGCCGTACCAGATCCACAGCGGGCCAAGAGCGTCGTTGAGCAGACCGCCCACCAGCGGGCCGATGCCGGCCCCAATTCCCCAGGTCAGCCCATAGATGCTCATATAGCGGCCGCGCATCTCCACCGGCGCCAGGTTAGCCGCCAGACTGGTGGCGGTCGGCGTGACGATCAGCTCGCCNATCGTCATCACCACCATGCATATCCAGAAACCCCAAAAGCCGCGAGCGAANGCCACACCGCCCACACCCAGGGCGTAAAACAGGGTGCCCAGGGCGAGCGTTCGCAAAGGAGGATGGCGCTTGGTCAGTCGGGTGACGGTGATCTGGAACAGCACCACCATCAGGGCGTTGGTGGTCGGTATCAACCCGTACTGGCGTTCCGAGAGGCCGTAATTCACCTTGGTGTAGACCGATAGGAGCACCCACATCATCCCCGCGACGACCGAGGTCAGCGAAAACGTCGCCACGAAGGCGGTGAACGGCCTATCGCGCAGGATGCGGCCGTAACCGCCGAAGCGTTCGGGCCGCTGGGAAGTCGCCGAATGAGGCAACGTCTCACGCGCGAAGAGAGTCAGCAGCAGGCTATAGGTCAGCATACCGACCGAGGCGATGGCAAAAGCTACTCCGTAAGAGATCGAAGCGATGAAGCCGCCAATAGCCGGTCCGATGGACACTCCGAGGTTGTTGCTCAGGCGCAGGAGCGAGTAAGCGTCGATGCGCCGCTCCGGGGGGATCAGATCGGCCATCATCGCGTCGGCGCCCACACGGTAGAGCGGGTTGAAGGCGCCTTGCAGCCCCATCAGGATGGCGAAGGCCGGCAGGCTGCTGGCCTTGCTGAGGAAAAAGTAACCGGCCGCGTTGCCCGCCAGGCTGACAACCATCACCCATTTGCGCCCCAAGCGGTCGGTGATCGGGCCGGCGATGAAGGCTGCAACTAGTCCCATGGCAGCGTTCAGGGTGGTCAGGCTGGCGACAATCGAGAGTGGCAGCGAGAGTCTCTCGGTGACGTAGATCATCAGGAACGGCCAGATCATGCTGGAGCCGATCGTGCTCAACAACATGCCAAAAAACATCAGCCAGAACTGATGAGGGTATTCATGATAGAGGTGATGTAAGCGGGCGATCATGGCTGGCTGTCCTGGCAAAAAAGCCATTTTACCATTACAGCTCTGCAGCAGGGTCAGCGATTTGATATGAAAGTGCTACAACACGATGAAGCGCGGCTGAAAGGATCGGGTATGCCAACACCAAGGGGAGGTGCTTCTGGAGGCCCGATCTCAGAGCCCTCGTCGGAAGCGGGAGGCGACGCTCAACGTGCCCACCACAACAATGGCAACCAGCGCCACCCCCCACAGGATGATGCCATTGGTATGACTGGATTCGACTGCGGCGTCGAAGGTAGGCGTCAGGCTTGGCAGGCTGGTCCAGGTGGCTTTGGGGAGTGGGGTAAGATCAGATCCCAGTGTAGAAACAGCGGTGGGACTCTGGGTGCCCGCTAGAATTGTGGCGGCCGTTTCAACCGGGCGGGGGCTGGCACTTAAAGCCGCGCGTGCCGCGCTCGATGACGCCGTGACCGCTTGTTCATCCAGGCGGCCTTCGTGAAACGGTTGGATCCAGGCCGCGATTCCAAGAGCGACCAGGAATATAAAGGCAAGGAAACGAAAGCGATGCCTGTGCAGCCAATGTATCAGGTGTTCATTCATTCTCATCAGTCAATTTGATGGATGGACAGCCGTCCGTCCCGAATCCGGGACTCGAACCGTCATGGATTCTGGAGTTTTTCCGCCGCCGCCTGAGCCGCTTTGACTGGATCGCTTTGGCCGCTCAATACCTGGACGGTAGCTTCCTTGAGCGCCGGCCCCAGGCTGCTGAGAACATCGGTCGTCGGCGGCGCCTGAGCAGAAAGCACCACCTGGCTGACCAACGTCTGCAGACTCGGATTGGTCCAACCTGCCAGCGCAGTCGGCCGGGGCGGCAGATAACCGCTGGCGGCCGTCCAGTGCGCAAGAAAGTCACTCTCCACCAGCCACTCGCCCAGGGCGATGTCAGCCATCTGCCGGTCGTTTCGGCCAGCCGGCACCGCCCACAACCAGCCGGTGGCCAGGGTCAAATTGGTTTGACCAAGCGCCGGCAGGGGAGCCGCCAGGGTATCGGCAGGCAGATCGGCCAAGTAACGCGAGATCCAGGAAATCGCCATCTGAGCGCGCCCATCGCGGTAGGCCTGCCAGGCCTGGCCATCGGTATCGAATTGGGCCAGCCAGCCAGGAAACACCCCGACTCGTACGCCATTATTGTAGAGATCGAGCACCTGCTCCAATGCATCAACAGAAATCATAGGCCGACTCTGGGCGCCTTCAAATTGACCGCCGGCGCTCTGATAAAGCGCCAGGGTGACCAACGCGTTGGGATCGCCGGCCGGAAACGTCAGCGGCGAGCGCTGGCGGAGAATGGAGCCCCAGTCGGGGGTCAAATTCTGCAGGCTGGCCGGGCGGTAGAACAGCGCCAGGGCATCGCCAGCAAATGGCAGACCGAAGGTGCTGCCCTGCAAGCGGGCCAACTGACGGGCGTAATTGTACCAGTCGGAATCCTCCATAGCGTGCGTCAGACCATCGAGAGGAGTGAGCACCCCTTTCAAAGCGGCTGTTTCCAGGTCTTCACGCGCGATGAGCACCAGATCCGGCAAGGCTGCGGGAGCCGCCGCGCTGGTGGCTGCCAGCGCATCCAGCAGATTGCCCGGCCCGCTGGTAGCCTTCAAACGCACCTGCAGGAAGACGCCCGGATTCTCCTCGCGGTACTGGTCGAGCCGCGCGCGCAGCAAATCGCCGGCCGGCGTGCCTGCGGATGGATCGAATTGCGGCGGAAGCCACAACGTCAGAGTAACCGGCCCGCCGGAGGGAGGGCGAGTCCCCTCCGGTGTGGTGGTCTGCACAGCGGTGGGTGTGCGGCTGGCCGTCGGCCTGGGCGTAGGGCTTGGCGCGGCCGGCAGGCTGCCGTTGAAAAGATTAACGCCGCAGCCAGCCAGAAGAACAGCAGCCGTTGCCGTATAAAGCCAGCTCCAACGCCGCCGTTGAGAAACCTTCATAACCGTGCCTTTCCCCGCCAACTCGCGCAGGTTTTACCCCATAATTTTATGCCCGTTTCNCTCGTTGGCATCATAGCGTCGGGGCAATCCNGCTGCTGCCGGTCGGTGTNTCCGTCGGCGGCGGTGGAGTGGGCGTGTGAGTGGNGGTATGCGTAAGCGTAGGCGTGGGCGGAGGAGGAGTGGGCGTATTCGTCTCGGTCGAAGTCGCCGTCGGAGTAGCGGTATTGGTCAGCGTCTGTGTGGCTGTGGCGGTGGGAGTCTCAGTGGGTGTGGCGCTCGGCGTGGGCGTCGAGCTCGGCGTTATGGTATAGGTAATCGTCAGAGTCATCGTTGCCGTGGCGGTTGAAGTTGCGCTAGGAGTCATGGTAGAAGCCTGGCGCAGCACCGCCCCCACCCGCCAGGTGACCAGACCCAGGCAGTAGCAGGGGATCGTCGCCAATGTGACGATGAGCAGGATACGGCGGATCCGGATACGCCTGTCCAGGTCAACCTGCATGAATGTAGCTCCTCCCAATTAGACAGATGATAACACCTAGGCCAGGGTGTGGCAAGTCAACAGTGTCAACCGTGTCAATTGGTTGTTGCATAACAGAAAGCGGTGATTTAATTGAAAAAGGGTCATACACCAAACCAATCAATAGGATAAAATATTAAAAAATATGTGGGTCTATCTATCGCCTCATTTTGACGACGCAGTCCTTTCTGTGGGGGGCCTGATCTGGGAACAGACCCGCGCCGGTGAGATCGTCGAAATCTGGACGGTATGCGCCGGCGAGCCGCCTGCTGGTGTCCCATTGAGCGCCTTTGCCCAATCGCTNCATGCGCGCTGGGGCGGCAGCGTACGCGCGGTGGAAATGCGCCGCGCCGAGGATCGATCCTCCTGCCGGAGAATCGGCGCACGCCCGCGCCACTTTAACCTGCCCGATGCCATTTACCGCATCCGACCTGACGGGCGGGCTTTGATCGAACGCGAAGAAGATCTACAGACCGCCCTGCCGGAGGAGCAGGCGGTTGTTGATGTGGTGGCGGCGATCAGAAAACGATATTCACCGCGCATGAACCTGGTCAGCCCGCTGGCTATCGGGGGACATGTGGATCATCGCCTGACGCGCATGGCGGCCGAACGGCTGGGTGTGCGCCCGTATTATTACGCCGACTACCCTTATGTGGCCGCTAACACCGTGCGCCTCGCGGATTACATCCATGCGGATTGGGAGGAAGTACGCTGGGTGATATCCACGCAAGGGCTGGAGGCCTGGCAGGCCGCCATCGCCGAACACCGCTCGCAGATCAGCACCTTCTGGCAGGGAGTGGGAGAGATGAAAGCTGCCATCGCCGATTATTGGGGGCGTGGAGGCGGCAGCATTCTCTGGCTGGCAAAATAATCACCTCTTCTTCTTTACCCGCGGCCCCTGGGGAGTATCCTCGACCTCATAGCCGGCCGCAGCGATCTGCGCCCGCAGCGCGTCGGCTTCCTGCCAGCGGCGCTCGGCACGCATCTGCTGACGGCGGCTGACCAGCTCGTTGATCTCTGCAGGGATGGCTTCCTCGAGCGGCTGCCAATCAGCCAGCCCTAACCCCAAGATGCGATCGAACTCGAGCAGGGTGGCTTTTTTCGACGATGCCGGCAACTCGCTGCGCACCAGATCCCAGGTGACGGCCAGTGCGCGCGGCATGTTGAGGTCGTCATTGATCTGTTCGGTAAACTTCTCCAGATATTCTTCGCTCACCGCACCCGGAGCGCCCCACTCGTAAGCGGCCGCGCGCAGGCGTTCCAGCGACCTGGCCGCGGCGTCCAACCCCTCCCACGTGAAGGTCAGCTTGGCGCGATAAAGTGCATTCATGCAGAAAAGACGATAGGCCAGCGGATCGTAGCCCTCATCGATCAAGGTCTGCAGGCGGATGAAAGAGCCGCCAGACTTGGACATGCGCGCACCNTCNTCCATCTGCAGAAAATAACCGTGCATCCAGAAATTGGCCAGACGGGTGCCGTAGCAGGCCTCCGTCTGGGCGATCTCGTTGGTGTGATGGACAGCGATGTGATCCTCACCCCCGCAGTGGATATCGAAAAAAGTGCCCAGATATTTGGCTGACATGGCCGAGCACTCGATGTGCCAGCCGGGGAAGCCCACCCCCCACGGGCTGTCCCATTCCATCTGGCGTTTCTGATCCTTGGGACTGAACTTCCACAAGGCGAAATCGGTCGGGTGGCGTTTCTCGCCGATCTCGATGCGCGCGCCCGCCTGCAACCCTTCGATGTCCAGCCGGGCCAGATAACCGTAATCCGGTAGACGGGAGGTGTCGAAATAGATGCCGTCCGATGTACGGTAGGTAAACCCTTTGGCTTCGATGCAGCGGATAAACTCGATCTGCTCCTGGATGTGCTCGGTCGCCTTGGGCCAGATGGTTGGATCCTCAATGTTCAGCCTCTGTAAGTCGCGTTTGAACTCGGCAGTGTAAAACTCGGCGATCTCCCAGGCCGACTTGCCCGTGCGCCGCGAACCCTTTTCCATTTTATCCTCGCCGGTGTCGGCGTCCGAGGTCAGGTGGCCGACATCGGTGATATTCATGACGTGTTTGACCTGATAACCGTTAAACTCAAGGACGCGCCGCAGAACATCCTCGAACAAGTAGGTCCGCAGGTTGCCGATATGGGCGTAATCATAAACGGTGGGACCGCAGGTATACAGGCCGACTTCGGGAGGATGGAGCGGCTGAAACTCGCGCACACTGCGCGTGTACGTGTCGTACAGGCGGAGGGGTATCATCTCGACCTCTATCCTTCGTACGGATTTCTTTTATTTTACACCCTGTATTAAACGACTTCCGAAGTCTACCCTTTTGACTTCCGAAGTCTCGTCGCTCGACAGAATTCTCCAAACTTTTTTCCAGGATAAACCCCCTTTGAGCGAGACTTCCGAAGTCTCGTTGCTTGATAAAATTCTCCAAACTTTTTTCCAGGATAAACCCCCTTTGAGCGAGACTTCCGAAGTCTCGTTGCTTGATAAAATTCTCCAATCTTTTTTCCAGGATAAACCCCCTTTGAGCGAGACTTCGGAAGTCTTATTGCTTGACAGAATTCTCCAAACTATATTACAGAACAATCCTCTTCGAGCGAGACTTCCGAAGTCTTGTTGCTCGGCAGAATTCTCCAAACTATTTTCCAGAACAATCCTCTTCGAGCGAGACTTCGGAAGTCTCCTCAATCAACCATCCCTTCGAAATTCTTAAACAGATTGCAAAAGATGGAAAACCGTTTGATTGGTCTGATTAACTCACAAGGCTTCGTAAGATAAAAAGGGGCGCACACCTACCGTGCGCCCCGAATTCAGCCTTGATATCAGCCTTGCGAAGACCAGATCTGCCCCCTCAGGGTCAATCTCTCACGGCGCAGGCACCGGGCACGCCGGCGACCCCGCGCTGGAGATGCACTGGATGCGCCCCTGCAGGACAGGACTGACCGTCTGATTGGGGAAAGTGCCGATGTAGTTGGCCAACACTGCATCCATGAAGTCCTGTGTGGTGATGAGCGGTGTTACCACCGGATAACCATCCCCGCCGGAAGCCATGAAATCGTTGATCGCCAGCTTGTAGCTGGATGCCGAGGTCAGATCGACGGCCGGGCCGGTACAGCTTCCGTCCGCCGCCTGGCGGACTGCGCTCACCACCCGGCTACCCGCTGGCGCGGAAATGTCGTAGGTGAAGCACAAACCAGAAACCTGCGGGAAGCGCCCCTGGATGCTCGGCATGGTGGACACGCCATTTTCCAGGAAGGCTTTGAGCAGGGCGCCATCTACGGTAAGCGTGGCCACGACGTTGCCGAATGGCAGCACTCCTAGCACCGACCCGCGGGTGATCAGATAAGGGGGCGGAGTGAAAGCCGGGCAAAACGCGCCGGGGTTGGCGACGCCCGAGCAAGTCAGGTCGGCGCGCAGACCGCCCGAATTGGTGATGGCGAAGTCCGTGTTGTAAGTGACGCGCATCGAATCAGTAGTGAGATCACCTTCGAGCGATTCACAACTCCTTCCAGCGGTATTGCCGCAGGCATCGGTGCGCAAGATCGGCACAGTGGACTTGCCGATGACCGTCCCCAGGATCGGCCCCAATTGTGCATTGAGCGAATCGATCTCCGCCTGGATGGCCGCGTCGGGGGTCACACCAATATCCCACGGTTTATGGAAATCGGCCGTCTTATAGAGCACCGCGCCGCTATCGCGGTCGATGACCAGCCTGACGCGAGTGAAGCGGATGCCCTTGCTGCGATTTTCGGTCACCAGAACGCCATTGGGCAGCCGGGTCAGTACCTGGAAATCCGAATGGTCGCCGATAACCACGTCCACACCCTGGACGCTGCTTGCCAGGTCGATCAACGGCCCCGAGGGGTTGGTCAATGTACCGGAGGTGGCTCCTTCATGACCGATGGCGACGATGGTATGGACGCCCTGGGAGCGAAGTCTGGCCGCCTCGGCATTGACGGAAGCGACCGGGTCGGTCACAACGAAGGGATCGAGATTGCCGGGGAAGATCAGCGTGGTCAGGTCTGAGTTCGAGAAGCCCACGATGCCCACCTTCTCTCCGCCCAGGTCGAAGACCACCGATGGCTTCCACTCGGGCGGCGTGGTACCGGTGTTCGGATCGATGATATTCGAGGTAATGAACGGGAAGTTTGCNAATGGGATCAGCTGCGTGCGCAGATACGTCTGCCCTTTGTCGAAGTTGTGGTTGCCCAGCCCATCCGATGTAAAGCCCATCATGTTCATGATCTGAACGGTGGGCTTGTCGCCGAAGAAAGCCGAGATGGGCGGGGTAGCGCCTTCTGAGTCGCCGCCGGCTGCCGTCAGTGCGCCGTCTCTGGCCTCAGAGCGGTACAGGTCGAACCATGGTTTGAGGAAAGCCGCTCCTCCAATGGCGAAAGAGGGATTCGACGTGCCGGCTGCGGTCAGATTATCGGCCGCCTCGCTGAGCGGGACCAACTGGCCATGGTAATCACTGATGTCAAGGATGGTGGCCTCGCGCAGCCCATTAGCGTTCGGCAGGATGTCGTACAAAATGCGTCCACGTGCATTCATCGGACCGGGAAAACCCATCAAATAAGCGATGGTCGGGGCCAGATCCACGGCGCGCACACCCGCAAGCGGGGTCTTGATATTCTTGACGCCTTTGCCGGAGGCCACGAACACCGCGTGCATATTGACGTTGTGAGCCAGATCCACCAGCTCCGGCATATAGCCGTGCTGGCCGAAGAACTGAGATAGGGCAATCGTCACACCGTTCGTCGCCGCGTCAAACTGATAGGGCGGACGGAGCACGATCACCACATCGCCGCTGCGCGAGGGGTGCAGCGAATCGCTGCCATCCACGTTGCGCAGATCTTCCTTCTTGAGGATCTTGGCCACCACCTGTTTCCCCGGGTTGGCCGGATCGGTCAGATTTTGGAAAGCGGCAATGATCTGGTTGCGCACCGCCTCGTAGTTAGCGGCCGGCACCACCCCGCCAGGATCACGCCCTGCCAGGCTGATGTAAATCTGCGCCGTCCCGCCTGCCCAGCAGGCTTTCGCCAACGCGCCTGCAGGGGCGCGGCAGTTACGCGCCTGATCGCCAGAACCCAGGCCGGCATCGTTCAGGACTTTCTGCGCGTTGACTGCGAACCATTGCGGAGCAAAGCCGTGGTCGGATGCCAGGAAGGTGGTCGGTTTGCCGCCCATCAGGCTGCGTGCGAGGGCCAGTTTGGCGTCTGCTCCCTGGTAGGCGCTGCGCAGATAGCCCTCACGAACGGCCACACGGTTATCCGCAGGTCCGCTGCACAATACGCGATCGTAGCACGGGTTGGGAGCCCCATCCATATCGGTAGGGGTAACCAGGGCCATGAACTGATGAGAGAACTCGTCTGTCACAGGGTAGCCAACCATCGCCAGGTCGGTGTCCGGCTGAAGCGCACCCAGGATGAAATTCAAAATCGCATCCCCATACGCAGCCTCCAGGTCACGGCCCTGCTGAACGTAGGTGTCTTCGTCGATGATGCGCGCTTCAAGCGGGGCAAAATCAGCATCGATGAAACCAGGGAAGTTATCCGCCAGGTAGTTTTCCAGACGCAGGCTGTCCGGACCGGCAGCCGGAAGAGACAGACAGGCGGGGGTCGAGCAGGTGGCGATGACGCGCGCCACCGAGGTGAAATACAGCTTGAAACTGGACAGGTCTGGGGCCAGAGTGATCAGCTTGACATAGAAGCTGGCCGTTTGCCCGGCGCGTGCGCCGATCAGGCCATCCGCTCCACGCAGCTTGATCTCTTTGAAATCACCCACTGCCAGGTCTGCGGACGCCTGGCTGCCGTCCTTGTTGGCGCCGCTGCGCACCAGAATCAGGTGGTCATAGCCGATCGTCCCATTCGCCACACTATCGTACACATACACGTCATAGGTGCGATTCGGGTTTTGAGCGGCAAAGGTTGTGGTTACACTCAAAGTAGTCTGCATGGGAGGTGCGGCCGGGTCTCCNGCGGGGACGTTACTCCAGCCGCTCGCTGGTGAGAAAGAAGCTACCTGGTATGAGAGGCCAAAAGAGGCTGCGCCAGCCTGCTCGGTCGCATTGAGCGGTGAAACCAAGACTCCCCGCGTGGAGAAGAAATTACCNAAATCCACCGTAGGACCAGCGATGGCGGCGTTGCGCCCGCCGGTCCAATCCACCTGAGCGACCTTCCTGCCGGCCCGTTCGGCCGCATTGGCAAGCGTGTCGGCTTGAAGGATGCCNGTCGTGGAGAAGCTGGTGCTGTCATTGGCGAAACTGGCCGAGCCCACGCGGAAGAACGTGTTATTGGTCGATCCATGTTCTCCCGGATAGGCCCCGGTAGCCAGGGTNTACCAGCCAACGCCCGTGTTGGGGGGGAAGGCCTGCACCATACCGTTATCGCCGACCACACCAGTCTTGATCAGGCTGGCATAGGTTGGCATGAAACCCTGAGAAACGTACTTTTGCATCAGATCGGGGCGCATGCCATCGGATGCAAAGAACAGCACTCGCTCGGCGTGGGGATAATCCGGCGCGGGGGAATTCGACGGAGATACATTTGAAGCCGCCGCTGGACTGGCTGGAACAAATATCATNGAAAGGATTATCAGCACACCAAGGGAACGCGCCATCCGCTTAAAAAGGGTCAATCGCATGTCAGGCTCCTTTCACCCTATAAAAGTATTCCCAACTGGTTGTACAGCTCACAAGGTTCAGGAATGANCGAACCATTCCCTGCCCATTCGTAAACATCAGATCAGGGATAGGAAGAGGATAACCATTCCGGTGAGAATCACCACAATCACCACCATCCTCACCGGGACGCTGAGCCGATAGTCACCACCTCCTTTTGAATCAGGATATGCATGCTTACCGGTATTCTATGCAAGAGACTGCCAGGAAAACTTCCGGAAAATGCGTTGCATCAAGAAGGTCAGAATTTATTCAACTGTGGACGATATTGATCGCGGCGAGAGGGATCAAGGAGAATGAATGGAGTTACAAGGTCGCAATGGCCGGGCTGCAACGAGAAACCGATCAGTCCAACGATAAAGGACTATGATGATCTATATAATCATATTCTAGCCTAAATTCAACCTGAATACAAGCCGTTAAATCGCCCGTGCAATATGAGGAATTGCGTATAATATAAGGATGAATTTCCCTTTCGGGGTGACACTTTTGTCAGACTTATTCGTTATATACTCTGAGCAGACAGGCCGGATTTCAGGGTGGCAGCATGCTTGAAGATTTCGGCCCTGAAACCGTTGCGCTCGCGCAAAAGGGAGATGTCAATAGCGTCACAGCGATCTACGAACATTTCCATCGCAGCGTATTCCGCTTTTTATATTATCGGGTAGGCGACCGGCAGGCGGCTGAAGACCTCACTTCTGAAGTATTCATTCAGATGGTAAGAAACCTGCCGGGATATCGGCCGCAGGGGGTGCCCTTCAATGCCTGGCTGTTCAGAATAGCGCGCAATCTGGCCACCGATCACTTCCGGAAAACCGGAAAATCNGGACCAACGCGCATNGAAGAGGAGGCCACTACTTCGCCGGATGAGACTGATGACAGCGTAGAAAAAATCATGTCCAGCAAACAGCTTCGCCGCGCACTGGCGAAACTGGGCCACGACCAGCGCGACGTGATTGTCCTCCGTTTTGTATCCGGACTTACGCTGGCAGAAGTAGCAGTCTCTCTGAATAAAAGCCTGGATGCTGTCAAGGCTTTGCAACGCCGGGGTTTGGCGAGCCTGCATGATATCCTGGCCGATGGGGAGGTCATGAATGCCTGACGCAGACGAGCTGCTGGAAAGTAAACTGGAGGAACTGGAAAGCGGCCAGCCTCTGGAAAAAGTCCTGTCCAGCCTGCCGGAGGGGATGGACGAACTGGAGGATATGATCCGCCTGGCTTTCCTCCTGAGCAAGCTGCCGCAACCCGAGCCATCACCCGAGCTGGCTCAGGCAAGGCGGTTTAAAGTGCTCACTTCAGCGCGCACCACCAGCCTGGCGCGACGTGCGACGAAAGGAACGCTGCGCTGGATCGTGTCTTCCGGCGTGCTCCGTCTCACGCTGACGGTGCTGGCCGTCGCCATCCTGGTCGGATTGGGTGTGTGGGTCGCGGGACCTAACAACGCCCGCGCCGCCACGCTGACGGACCTGAGCGGGCAGGTGCAGGTCGCTTCCAGCGCAGGCGCAGGCAACTGGCATCCCCTCGTCCGCGGCGAAAGGGTGTACGCCGGCCAACAAATACGCACCCTGGCCGACTCCTCGGCAACCCTGACGTTCTTCGACGGCAGTCATACCACCCTCCAGGCGGATACGACTCTTTCCCTGACGACCCTCAAGGGCAGGTGGGGCGGAGTTTTACAGGCGCGCCTCACCCAATCCTCAGGAAAGACCGCCAATAATATAGTCCCCTTACGCGGCAGCTCGGCCTTCTTCCAGGTGGTAACGCCTTCTGGCGAGGCCAGTGTGCATGGCACCCAATTCGACGTCACTGTTGACCAAGACGGACGGGCGCGCTTCGCCGTCACGGCTGGGACGGTGGTGGTGCAGACCAACCAGTCGCAGGTGACGCTGACCGCCGGCCAGGTGACCACGGCAAAAGGCGCTCAAGTGGACCTCCCCGGCTACCAGTTTGACCTCCAGGGCACGCTCACCGGCCAGAGGAGCGACCTGTGGACGGTCTCGGGGGTAACTTTCAAAATTGCCTCCAACACACAGATCACTGGCAGCCCGCATCTGGGCGACAACGTCACGGTCACCGGACGCATCTTGAAGAACAACGACTGGGTGGCCGATACGGTCCAGCCTGCCGCCACCCGCGGTATTTATGCGACCTTCACCGGACCAATCGTGTCCATGGATAAACAGGCCTGGCAGGTGGGCGGTCAGATGCTTCAGGTCGACGACCAGACAATCGTTTCCACCGGCCTGCAGGCAGACGACCCGGTCGTCGTGGCATTCGTGGTGCTGGAGGGCGGGGAGTGGCAGGCTCTGAGCATCCAGGCCCTGACCGAAAATGTCGCTGTGGCCGGCCAACGAGTCACCATCACCCCAGCCCCAACGGCGGTGCCCAGCCTGGAGTTCATCCCCCCCACGCTGACCCAGANNGGCTGCTTCACAACTTTCACCTTCGATGGCACCNTGAAGAATTCTACGGCCGACACCCGCGCAACCGCGACCGGCATCCAGCTNGATTCACTGGTAACCGCTGGTGCCCAATATGTTGAAAAAGTGACCATCACGCCGAACAGTTGGGCCTCCCTCGATCCCGGAGAACAGGTTGCCTTCAAAGTCCAGGTCGATTTGAAACCCGAATGGACGCTGCTGAGCGACGGGAGCACGATCCAGGTGCGCATCCTCATCGCACACCAAGTGGATAATGGCGAGAAGGGCTTAACCACACTGGACTTGAACATCGCATCCAACTGCGCGCCGACGGAAACGCCAACCGCCACCGTTCAGCCTCAACCCACCACGGAAACNTGTGTCGGAGCGATGCCTCAGCCCGAAGGTCAGGCGCTGGCCGACCGCTATGGTGTTTCGTACCAGGAAATCATGGGCTGGTTCTGCCANGGATTTGGCTTCGGCGAAATCGACCGGGCTTATAGCCTGAGCGAAGAATACGGCGCCTCCGTGGCGGACATCTTCAGCATGCGGCTGGCAGGCATGGGCTGGGGGCAGATCGAGAGCAACCTTCAGAGCCAGTCTCAAAACCAGCCTCAGGTCAAACCGACCAAGACGCCCAGGCCAACCCCGGAGAACAGACCGACTCAAAAACCCAAGCCGGATAAAGATACATCCACAAACCCGGCCTCCGCTCAATAATATACAATTTCTTTTGTAGACACGGCCCGCCCTGATCTTCCTGGCGGGCCGTGTTGTTCCCCGGTGAGTCTTTAGATTGTCACCCGGTAAAAGTACAATCCAGTAGCCCCATCCGGAAATGGACCGGCATCGCTTTCGGACTGCACTGCCCCCGTTCCGTCGGTGGCGCGTACGCGCAACTGGTGAGATCCGGGCACCGGCGGCAGATCGAAACGCCACTGGACCCAGCTCAATGGGCTGAGCGCAGGCGCGCGTAATTTGGCCGGCATCCACGCTCCATCATCTATCTGTATCTCCACCCGGCTGATCCCCCGCGCCCCGGCGAAGGCGATCCCGCCGACTGGAATAGTGTTGGTGATCGGATTGCGCTCGCCCATGGCCACGTTGTCGATCACCGAAGTCGTTTTGACCACCGCCAGATCGGACCAGCCGCGCTGCTCCCAGAATCCGCGATCCTCGCTCTCGGAGAGGGTCATGCCGAGCAACCACTTGGGCTGCTTCATCCCGTAATGGTTGGGAATGTAGATGCGCAATGGGAAACCGTGGGTGACCGGCAGCACATTCCCGTTCATCTCATACACCAGCAATGTGCGCTCGTCCATCGCCTCCTGGATGGGCATGCTCTCGGTGTAGCCATCCGCAGCGACCATATTAATCCACTGAGCGGAAGGTTTGACGCCTGCGTCGGCCAGGACGTCTTTCAGCGGCGCGCCTTTGAAGATGGCTGTGCTAATCAGGTCTCCGCCCACCTCGTTCGAAATGCATTCCAAAGTGATCACCTGCGATATCGGCGGGTAGGCACGAATCTGATCCATGCTGAGTTTGAGAGGTTTATCCACCAGCCCATCGATGGACAGTTGATAGGTATTGGCATCCACTTCTGGAGGGGTGATATTAATGTCAACCCGGTAAAATGTCTCGGTGAAGGTGATCTCGCGACGTGTCCCCGGCACAGGTGGGAAGCGGGCTTCGAGGGTCGCGACGGAAGGAGAAGCCGCCGGCCCATTGGTCTGAGCGACCAGATCGGCAAATTCGAGTGCGGGCTGGTTGGGCGTCGTTGGCGTGGGTTGGGCAACCGCCTGTGAAGCGCTGCGCGCCAGGCGCACCAGCCCCAGGCCGCCCAGGGCGACGAACAGGCTGCTCCCTCCCAGCCAGAAGATAAACCGCCGCCGGGATGGATCGAGGGGGGCCTGGTCTGCGGCTGCTGGCCGGGAGCTCAGAGAGGCCCACGCGCCGATTGACCCGCCCCACACCAGGCAGAGAGCGGCGATCCAGGCCAGCCCGAGGACGACGCTGCCCGTCCCCGGGAAATTGAGCATTCCCTCGATGATGGCAAAGAGAAAGAAGAGGACCGCGCCACCGCTCAGCCCGATCCACCCGGCGCGCGAGGGATCACTGCGGGCCAGGGCGGTGACCAATAACCCGAAGATAAAACCGAGGACGATGAACTCGATCACGGCGATGCCGGTCTCGGCCATTTTGGCGGTCGAAGCGGTTGGACCCAGACGCAAAACCGTGATCACCCTCACCATCGCGGCGATAGCTGCATTGATGAACGCGCCGGGGAGGACGCGCGTCAGCCATTCAAACAAATCGAAGGTCACCGAAGGCAGCCGCGCCAGCTGCTCGCCTGCATAGGTCAGCGAGGTAAAGGCCAGACTGAGCAAAGCGCTCAAGAATGCCCCTATCCATAGAGAGGACTTACCCATTTTATATATGCCTTTCTATATCTATTTTAGCAAATTAGAACCGATAAGCAAGCTTTCTTAATGATTCCATTAAACGTTATCCGCTCCGTCTCTTAATCATTACGCAGACGTCAGAAAGATCANATTGCATTCAAAGGGTTGCTGGTGTCCCTGAACGACGGCGCNGATGCCGGCTCCCCATGTTTTCGTCATCGCGTCGTGGGACATAAGAAGCTCCCCTGCAGATTGTGCCTGCAGGGGAGCCGGAACATTCGACTTCGAACTAGAACAGGCCTACGACCCGGTTGGTCTCCGGATCCAAATCGACATCGAAGAAAACCGGTCGGGTGGGCAGGCCAGGCATGGTCTGCATCGTTCCGATCAGCGGGTAGAGGAAACCAGCCCCCACCGAGGCGCGTACGTCGCGCACCGGTAAACGGAACCCCTTAGGCACCCCCTTGAGGCTCGGATCTGCGCTCAGACTGAGATGGGTCTTGGCCATGCAAATAGGAAGCTTGTCGTAACCCAGGCGGGTGTAGTTCTCGATTCTCTCTTCGGCCAGAGGCTCATAGTCCACTCCGTCCGCGCCGTAGACCTCACGCGCGATGATCTCGATCTTTTCTTTGATGGGCAGATCTAATGGATAGAGGAAATCGAAATGGGAAGGTTTGTCGGCCGCCTTAACCACCGCCTCGGCCAGTTTGACCGCCCCTTGGCCGCCCTCCGCCCAGTGAGTGGCAACCACTGCGTCTTCGGCGCCAGCTTCCACCGCTGCCTGGCGGATGATTTCCAGCTCGGCATCGGTATCCGAATTGAAACGGTTGATCGCTACCACCACGTTTACGCCGAACTTCTTGGCGGTGCCGATGTGATGCTTCAGATTTTCCACCCCTTTACGAACCAGCTCCAGGTTTTGCTCGGTGTAGGCGCGGTCCAGCGGCCTGCCGGCAACCACTTTCGGCCCGCCGCCGTGCATCTTCAACGCGCGAACCGTGGCGACCATCACGACCACATGCGGACGTAAACCTGAATAGCGGCATTTGATATCGAAGAATTTCTCCATGCCAACATCGGCGCCGAAGCCCGATTCCGTCACCACGTAATCGGCCAGCTTGAGCGCGATCTGATCGGCCAATATGGAGCTGTTGCCGTGGGCGATGTTTGCGAACGGACCGGCGTGTACGAAAACCGGCGTGCCCTCCAGCGTCTGCATCAAGTTGGGTTTGATCGCGTCCTTCATTAGGACGGTCATGGCGCCGGCGACACCCAGGTCCTCGGCAGTGATGGCTTCGCCTTTTTTACTTAATGCAACCACCATCCGTCCAAAACGCTCGCGCATATCGCGCAGATCGGTGGTCAGCGCCAGGATGGCCATGACTTCGCTGGCCACAGTGATGTCAAAACCGGTCTTCCGCGCAAATTCCTTTTCCTGCTCTCCCAATCCAACAAGGACCTCCCGCAGAAAACGGTCGTTGGTGTCGATGACGCGTCGCAAGGTAATGGTGTCTGGATCGATGTCCAGGCGCACCAGCCGCGAGCGCTCTTCGGGGGTCAGATCGTTCGGGTCTTCCTTATAAATGCCAAGGCGCTGCGCCCGCCGCTTCAAGGGATTGGCCCAATGCCGTGCGCCCTGCTTGTCGGCAGGGAGCAGGCGATCGAAGAGCTGCTCGTCGGTGGCGCCGGCCTCGTGCAGGATGCGCACATCGATGGCCGCGGCGAGCAAGTTGTTGGCTGCCGTGATGGCGTGGATATCACCGGTCAGGTGCAGGTTGAAATCCTCCATGGGGATCACCTGGCTGTAACCGCCGCCCGCGGCGCCGCCCTTGATGCCAAAAGTCGGTCCTTGGCTGGGTTGGCGGATGCAGGTGAACACGCGCTTGCCCAGATGCGCGCCCAGAGCCTGGCTCAAGCCAACCGTGGTGGTGGTTTTTCCCTCGCCCAATGGCGTGGGCGTGATGGCCGTCACGTCAATATATTTGCCGTTCGGCAAATCCTTCAACCGCTCGAGGATCTCCAACTTGACCTTCGCCTTATAGGGGCCATACAGTTCCAGCTCTTCGGGCAGGATGCCGAGCTCCTCGGCCACCTGCGTGATCGGTTTGATATCCGCGTTTTGAGCGATCTCGATGTCAGAAGGCACTGGTGTTTGCAGCTTCAGTTTGAGGGGCACGAAATTCCGGGCACCAATCCGGTTCGGGCGAGCGCTCATTGATTTATCAACTCCTTTCTGGATAAGCGAGTTCGGGGATTGAAAACAGATGACTCTCCGAAGAGAGGTTTGACCTATTTTCTTATTGGATCGTCTGTGTGTCCCCGCCAATGACGCGCACAGGCTATCCAAAAACAAGTAGGGCGGGTGGGGATCGAACCCACAAGAGGTTGCCCTCGGTGGATTTTAAGTCCACTGCGTCTGCCTGTTCCGCCACCGCCCCACGGCATTAATTGTATTCCATCCAGACACAACGTCAAGCACCAGATCTATTGTATGACAATTCCATCATGGAGAAGGTCCGATTTTGCGACCGAATCAGACGAATCGAACTATAACGGCGGCGGGTAGCGGGAGGGAGCCATATGTTTGACCCAGCGGGCATAGACCGAGAAGAAATGCACCCAGGCGCTCGAAATGCGCCCATCGATGGATGCCCCACGGATCGAGGCGCGTAAACCCTGTGGGCCTTCGAACTCGGGGACTAGCATCGTGACACGGCCCACTTCGGAGACGGCGTGAGCATCCGATCCAGCCGTGCCGGCCAAACTGTTGGCGCGGGCAAATTCCGCCGCGCGCTGGTTGTATAGCTTGGAAAGGCAGCGCGCGTTAAATACTTCGATGGCATCCACCAGTGGGGCGATTTGCGTCAGGTCGGCAAGATCCCAAGCGCCATGACGCTGCGCATCGAATGGATGGGAGACAGAGATAAAGGCCCCCTGACTGCGCAGGCGGGCGATCGCTTCCATGGGCGGCAGCCCGGGAGGGATGCGCTCCGTGACGTACAGCGCTAACAGCTCGCCCTGGCGAGTCATGATTTCTTCGCCCACGATGACGCGCTCAGGATCCAGCTCCCGCGCCCGCAGGCCGCCCTCGATGCGGTTGTGATCGGTGATCGCCAGACGATCGATGCTCTTGCGCTGGCAGGCCCTCAGCAGATGCTCAGGACGGGCGAGGCTGTCCCCGGAGAACCAGGTGTGGCAGTGGGTTTCAATGCGAAGCAACATACTTATTTTCCCTGCGCTATCCCGACGGGTCAACCCAGGAGGTCGAAATCAGCAGTCCAGGNGCGGCGACGCACCCAAAGGCGCTGCCCAGCGGTAACCTCCTTAGCTTATTCACAGGCTGTTATTCTAACAGATTAAGGCGGGTGATTATTCCCGCTGCGCGTTTTGCTTGACAAAGCTGGTTTTTCGAGTGTATATTGATGGATGCACTGAGCCTTAAACCTTCCCCCGATCATCTTCAGGGAAATCGATAATTTCATTAGGGCAGGATGGAAACAAGACCAAGCATCTTCCGGAGACGGGGTTTCTGGATTGGGATCATTTTTATCCTTCTCCTGTCCGCTAATTTGCGTCTCTTTTGGGAAGATTTGCGCGTCGTTATCCAGAGCCTCTACCAAATGATCCTGCTGCTGGGGACTGGCGGCTTAGATGCGCCGTTCCCGCCCGCACGCGTCATAGTTCGCTCTGTGTTGGCTTTAATCTTGGGCTTGGGCGTGGGCATCGGCGGGACTTCCTGGCTGGCCATCCGCGCCATTCTACCCTTCCTTCTGCCGGTGCGCGCCCGCTCCGAAAGGAATCTACTGCAAAAACGCTTTATAGACCACCTCTTCAACCGCGATGCGCCTACGATCTTCATTCGTGACGGAGCCACTGAAGCGTCGAAAGAGGAGCTGGACAGCATTCGGCCGGGGGTGATTCTGGTGAATGTCAATAGTGCTATCGCTTTAGAAAGCAAAGCGGGCTCTGCAGCAATGAACAGCGCGAAGCGCAGGAAAAAGCCGGTTCAAACGCAGTCAAAGCCCCGTGTGCGGATTTGCGGTCCAGGGATCATTTTTTCCGAGAAAAACGAAACCGTCTACGGAATGGTAGATCTGCGTACACAGGTGCGCTCGCGCAGCGATGTTCACGGATACACACTCGATGGCATCGAGGTTAAGACCAACATCAGCATCACGTTTACCCTGGGTCAGCCGCCTGAGACGATTTTAGTGACCCGATCCACAGGCGAAGAAAGCGGTTACCGCATTGTGATCCTCGAGGAGGCAAAGCAAAGGGCGAACCATCCGCCGCGGAGCGCCATCCGCCTGGTGAATGAACTAAATCAGGAGGAAATCGAGGAAATCATAGCTTTCAAACACCGCGTGGGCGGAATGGGCGGGGTAGGCGTCCCGCCCCCCGAACGCAATGCCGGAGAACCAGTTGCGCTCAAGCCGGAATTCAATCCCGAGCGGGTCTTTAAAGCCATTTATTCCCAGCCGCTCGAGCCGCATGGAACAATTTCAACCTGGAGTGATCTGCCGGCCGACCGGGCTGCTTCTCTTTTTCGCGACCTGCTCTCGCGCGAGACCTATGACGGCCTGTACGCCCTCAACGCGGACGGACGCACCGTCCTGGAAGAATTGCAGGCGCGCTTTAACCGCTTGATGCAGCAGGAAGGCATTCTCGGCTTTCAACTGGTGGAGCGGCGCGACGGCCTGCCGCTGCGCGAGGGCGAATTCTGGAACGAAGCCGAGATGGTCCGTTATCCGGTGAAGGAATTCCAGAATGGGCGCTTCCTGCGCAATTGCGGCATTAAAGTCCTCATGGCGGGATTCTCCGAGCCGCTCCCGGTCAACGAGTTGATCCTGCAGCAGCGTCTGGATACCTGGCAGGCCAAATGGCAGCGTGAGACGGAGATACGACGCGCCTTTGACGAATACGAAGCCGACGGAGTGCGCAACAAGGCCCGCCTGGAAACGCAAAACGAAATGATTCAAGCCCTCAACCGGATTCTGAACGAAAGCCATTTCAGCCAGGAGGCGATCGCCATCCAGCTTTTCCAGGAGCTGGAAGCCGCCGCCAGCGACCCCGCCACGCATAAACTGTTGCCGCAGGAAGTCGTAAAAATCATCGCTACCGTCAAGCCCTTCCTTCTTCCGGAGGAAGGCGACGAACAACCAATGGATGATTCGGCATGAGCGAAGGGAAGAGCGATCGACGGAATACGGTAACGGCCGCCGACAGGCCCCTGTATAACCTGCTGTTTGGCGACCATCTGTGGGCCAAACGCCGCCTTTTGATCGTGCTCTCCGGCTTATTGGTGTTCTTCCTCCTTGGACTGCTTATCGACCCTCCGGATGTGACCGCCGCAGTGGCGCAGCGGCAGCTCGAATATGGCCCGTCGCGAGGATTATGGCTTCCCTTGCTTTACAGCATGGGCGCTATGGTTTTCAACCTGCATTCCCTGCGGTACTTCCTTCCCCCCTTGAGTGCGCTGGTTTTAATTTTCCTGCTTGGAGCCAGCTACATACAGGATATTTACGAACTGGAGCGCTACCGCACCGCGCTGCACTACCTGTGGGCCTCGTTGTTCGGCTGGTTCTATCCGCGCATAACCATCGATCAAGGCCAGGTTCAGCCCAGGGATGGGGAGGCCAGCCCATTGGATGTGATCGGTGGGCCGGGCATCATCTGGGTCAATCCGGGTAATGTGGTGCTGTTAGAAAACCTGACGGGAGACATTCGTATCGCTGCGGAAGGCAGGCAGCCTGTCCAGCGTTTCGAAACCATCCGTGACATCGCCTATCTGAAAGATTTCCAGGGGTCTATCGAGGAAATTTCGGCTTTCAGCCAGGATGGCATCAGGGTGGTGGCGCGTGAAGTACGCTACCGCTTTCGCATCCGCTTCTCCACCACCAGCGAACGAACATCAACCTCCGCTCCCCAACGCACCAAGGACAACCCTTATCCTTTTTCGCAACAGGCGCTGCTGAACATGGCTGCCAATCGCATGGTGGGCGCGGATGGGCCGGTGAGCTGGCCAGATACGATCCAGCGGATCGTTCGGGGAACCATCGCACACTACATCAATGTCCACCCGATCGACTATCTGACCGCTCCGCGGGTCAAAAACCTGGATCCGCGTGGCGAATTGATCCGCTCCTTCTTCTCGGAGGAATTCGATCATCGCATGGAAGCCGTGGGGGCCGAACTTGTTTGGATCGACATCGGCTATTTCGACATTCCCGAGGCCATCGTAAACCAGCAACGCCTTGAAGCCTGGCGTACAAGCTGGCTTCGAGATGCCAACCTGCTCCGTGCCTACGGTAAAGCGAAGCATCAGGCTTATCAGGAATTGGGTCGCGCCCAGGCCCAGGCAGAGCTGCTGATGAGCATCGCTCACGCACTCGAAGACATAGGTGCATCACAAGACCATAAAGAAAATCTGCGCAAGCTGATCCTCCTGCGCACCGCCCAGGTGATTGATGCATTTGTCAATCATGCGTCAGATGAAATCGGAGGAAAGTCCATATCGGGCGGGTATAAGCCATGATGGGATGCCGGTGATGCTCGAAAGAATGGAGCGGCCTGGAACCAGCCAGCAGGTACTGGTGATTGGCGCTGCAGGCCTGGACATCATCGCCTGCCTGGCTGAAATGCCCGTTTCGGGCGTCTCCAATCCGGCGCGTGTGCGCTCCTCTTTTGGCGGCGTGGCGCGCAACGTGGCCGAGAATCTGGCACGCCTCGGCCAACCCACCCGTCTGATCACCGCCGTCGGGGACGACCAAACCGGGCGCCAGCTTTTGGAGTACACCGCCAGTACGGGCGTGGACGTTTCCGCATGCTGGATCGTGCCGGAATGTCCCACCGGCGCTTATCTGGGCATCATGGATCCAAACGGACGGCTGGTGATCGCNCTGGATGACATGCGCGCCATCGCGGCCCTGAGCGCCGCCCATTTGCGTGCNCATGAAAGTGCCTTCCAGTCCGCCGGCATCCTCTTCCTGGACGCAAACCTTGCTTCTCCGGTCCTGCGGCTGGCTTTCAGCCTGGCCCGCCGCTACCGGTTGCCGGTCTGCGCAGACCCAGCTTCCACCCGCCTGGCCGCGCGCCTGCTTCCCCACCTGGCCCATATTTACCTGCTGACCGCTAACTGCGCCGAGGCGGCTCTCCTGTGCCGCCACGAAGTGGACTCGCATGACAGCGCCAGCGCCCTGTCTGCCGCGCGAGAGCTCGTCGCTCAGGGNGTCGAGATCGCATTAGTGACCATGGCCGAACAGGGCGTATGTTACGCCACTTCGGAGACCAGCGGACATATTCCCGCCATCTACACGCGGGTCGAAGATCCAACCGGGGCGGGCAACGCCATGACCGCCGCGGTGATCTTCGCCTTGCTCAACGATATCCCTTTGGACGATGCGGTGCGCCTGGGAGTATCGGCTGCTTCGCTGACCCTGCGTCATCCCGGAACCGTCTGGCCTGACTTGTCGCTGCAAAAGCTGTACGATGAGCTGGTGATTTGAACATGGCCCAACGCTTGCCGTCTTTTTTCATGCTGGCGNTAGAGGTATCGCGCGCATTGCAAAGCGGAACGCCGGTGGTGGCGCTTGAATCGGCGGTCATCACCCATGGACTGCCCCGGCCGGAGAATCTCGAGCTGGCTCGCCGGGTGCAGGTTGAGGTGAGCGCGCAGGGCGCCGTACCCGCCACCATTGCCGTGCTGCGCGGCAAGCTTCGTGTCGGCCTGGAGGATGCCGAGCTCGAAGAATTGGCCAACGCCGCTCCAGTGCGCAAGATCAGCCTGCGCGATTTTGGTGCGGCGGTTGCCGATCTTGCCACGGGCGGCACGACGGTAGCGGGCAGCCTAGCGGCGGCCAGATTGGCCGGGATACGCGTTTTCGCCACCGGGGGTATCGGCGGGGTGCACCACGGCGCCGCCTGGGATGTGTCCGCCGATTTGACCGCCCTGGCTCACATCCCGATAGTCGTGGTATGCTCTGGGGCTAAGGCCATCCTGGACCTGCCAGCCACCCTGGAATATCTGGAAACTGCCGGTGTGCCGGTAATCGGCTATCAGACCGCCGAATTCCCGGCTTTTTACTCGCGCGAAAGCGGACTTCCCGTTGATGCTTCCGTGAGGACATCCGCCGAGGCGGCGCGCATCGCCAGGGCGCACTGGGACATGGGCTTGAGCTCGGCGGTGGTGGTGACCGTTCCGCCGCCGGAAGAGGCGGCCTTGCCCCGCGAGCGCGTGGAGGGGTGGGTCCAGCAGGCTGTGGAGGAAGCCCACAAAAACGGGATCGTCGGCCCGGCCGTCACGCCGTTTCTGCTGCGGCGGGTCAGCGAGTTGAGCGGGGGCGAAAGCCTCGTCGCCAACCTGGCCCTGCTGGCGAACAACGCCCGCGTGGCCGCTCAGATCGCCGCTGAGCTGGCACCAAGAAAAAGATTTGCCTCCATATAAAAAAAGACCCGACCTCCGAAGTCTCGGTGGTTAATGGGCCTAATAAGGGTGTTCCATCTCCGCGGCACTCCTTTTGGATTTCGCAGGCCAACAGCGCGTGGATAGCCTTCCGAATTCCATCCCAACGAGGATGCTTCCTGAACAAAATCCAGGCTCCCGTCATGTCGTGAGATTTCGAAAATTGAAAGGTTCGTCCTACGACGGCTTCGGGGTGGGAAGGTTGGTGGCCGTAGGCATGCGTGTGTCGGTAGGTTTCGGCGTCCGCGTTGGGGGGTAAGTGGGCTGCATCGTCGGCGTCAGCGTGGGCGTGGGCGTCCATGTGACGGTTGGCGTGGGCGACGGGCCGGGGGTTCTGCTGGCTGTGGCTGTCGCGGCTGCGGTGGGCGCCTGGCCAACCACAGTAAACGTCCCCGAGACCTTCCACTGGTCGCCGACAAAGATCTGCACCTCGTATTCGCCCGGCTGCCACTGATCAGGCGTTGGATTCCAGTCGGTGTAACCGTAGCCGCCTGTGCCCCCGTTCCACGGGTAGCTTTCGAAGTGCACCAGCTCGCCGTTGCGGTACCACAATGCGGACCACTGTGACCCGTCCTTCATCTTATCAAAAGAGAAGCAGGCATAGAGGTGCCCAACCGGGTTATTGAATTCGACGGCCGGATTGATCGGACGGTTGGCGTCATCGATCTTGCGGGCAAACAGCAGCGGGCTGAAGACCGCATCGGGGTTGGGAGTGATGGTGGCTAAGATCTGCGCCGCGACTGCCAGGGGCAGCGATGGCGTGTTGGTCTCGGAAGGTGTATTGGTGATCGTGGGCGTATCCGTGATGGTCGGCGTCAGAGTGATGGTGGGTGTAAGGGTGATGGTGGCTGTCTGGGTGGCCGTCGGCGAAGGAATGTAAAAATGGTAGATGGTCGGCTCCGCGAAGCGGTTCAGTACGAAAGCCAGCAAACCAAGGCCAATGGCCGAAAAGATGAGCTGCCAGCCGCGCAGGATGCGATCCCTGCGCTTGCGAAAGAACTGCAGGCGCGTGCCGGAGCGGATCGTCCGGATTCCCAGCACAGCCACCAGGATGACCGCGGCCAACGTGATCAGAAAAGCCGTCTGTACTGCTGCGTGAATGTCTAAATTCATGGAGAGCGTCAACCGTCCTGGAAATTATAGCATGCCGGGATAAAGATGGCCAAACCTTCCAGCCTTACCGAAAAAGCGCATCCGTTACCCAAATTGCTTGACTTAGGTTAAAATTCCTACATCATCCACCAGAGACCATTTTTCTTCCATGACCCTTGAACGTGGAGCGCTACTCAACAACCGCTACCGAATCGTGTCCATTCTCGGACAGGGTGGCATGGGGTCGGTCTACCGCGCCGTGGACGAGAATCTGGGCGTCGACGTAGCGGTCAAGGAAAATCTCTTCCTAACCGACGAGTACGCTCGCCAGTTCCGCCTGGAGGCCAGCATACTGGCCAGCCTGCGTCACCCCAACCTTCCGCGGGTGGGAGACCATTTCGTGATTGAAGGCCAGGGCCAGTATCTGGTCATGGACTTCATCGAAGGAGAAGACCTGCGCGAGCGCATGGACCGCGTCGGCCCTTTGCCTGAGGAAGAGGTGATACTGATCGGCGCGGCTATCTGCAACGCGCTGAACTATTTGCATACGCGCAAACCGCCGGTCGTCCACCGCGATATCAAACCCGGCAATGTTAAAATCACCCCCGACGGCCACATCATCCTGGTGGATTTCGGCCTGGCGAAAGTCATGCACGGTGGACAAACCACCACCGGCGCGCGGGCCATGACCCCCGGCTATTCGCCTCCCGAACAATACGGCACCGCCCGAACCGACCCACGCACGGACATTTACTCGCTGGGCGCCACGCTGTACGCCGCGCTGACTGGCACCATTCCCGAGGACGGTTTGGCGCGCGCGACGGGCAACGCCGAGCTGACCCCCTTGCGCCGTCTGAATCCAAAGGTGAGCCGCCGGATGGCCAGTGTGATCGAAAAATCACTCGCTGTTCGCCCCGACGACCGCTACCAAACGGCCGAAGAATTCAAGCAGGCGCTGATCAATACGAGTTCGGCCACTCGCAAGCGCACCGGCGAGCAGACTGTGACGCCGCCCCCGCCGGACGCGCTCGAAAAGAGCGGCGGGAAAGCGCGCTCGCCGCTCCCCATTGGCCTGCCCATAGACGAACCCCCGCTCCCGCCGCGTCCCATCACCCATCCCCGGCGCAAAGGCAGCGGCTGCGCTCTATGGCTGCTGATCCTGATCCTGCTGGCGGGCGGCGCGAGCGCAGCCGTCTATTACCGGCCGGGGTTGGCCGAGAGCGTGCTGGCCTGGCTTTCCGCCCCGCCCATCTTTACGCCCACGAAAGCATTCCAGTCCACCCGGCTCCAAACCGACCAGCCGGTGCTGGTTTCTTCAGCGACACCGCAGTCCAACGCCACCAGTGTGTCAGGCCAGGAAACGCCTGTTCCCATCGGCACCCCGCCGAAACCGACAGAAACCGCGACGGCCAATCCCACCGCCACACCGATGGGCGGAGGCACCGGACAGCTCGCCTTCGCCTCCGACCGCACGGGTATCTCGCAGATCTGGCTCGTGAATACAGATGGCAGCGGTCTTCAGCAACTCACCAGCCTGGATGGCGGCGCCTGCCAGCCGAACTGGTCTCCAGATGGGCGAGAGATCGTCTTCATCTCGCCGTGTCCGGGCAAGCGGTTTGAGTACCCGGGCGCCAGCCTGCATATCATCAACGCCGACGGCAGCAACCTCCGCAACCTGCCATCCGCGCCAGAGGGCGATTTCGATCCAAGCTGGTCATTCGACGGAAAGAAGATCGCTTTTACCTCCCTGCGAGACAGCCGTCCTCAGGTGTATACCCTCAACCTGGCGGACAACACGGCGGTGAATCTGTCCAACAGCCCGTTCCCCGACGTGCAGCCTTCGTGGTCACCAATCGGCATGCAGATCGCTTTCGTACGCTACCGGACGGCCGCGCAGATCTGGCTGATGACCGACAAGGGCACCCTCCAGGCCCAGTTCTCCCGCAGCGGCGACTACAACGATAATTCGCCGGCATGGACGCCGGATGGTCAGATCATCCTGTACACCCAGACCACCAAAACTGGCACGGTGCCCTGGCTGATGGGCATGCGCTATGAGGATCGCGTCAATCCCTACAAGGAATTTCGCATCCCTGCGGAAAGTGTTTCCGGGCTGGGGCCGATTGCCTCGGTGTCGGTTTCGCCGGACGGCCACTGGGTGGCATTCGAGAGCTGGCCGGACGGGACCAACCATGACATATACATCATGACCATCACCGGCACCAATCTCACCCGCGTGACCACTGATCCCGGCTTTGATTTCGATCCTGCCTGGCGTCCGCTCCAGAAACCCTAAACCTCAAAGACCCTGCAACAGCTCCGCCGAGTACTGATCGGCGAACAGCGCGGGTGTGCCGCCCGTGTGCCAGAACAGCACGGTCGCGCCAGGCTTGAAGAACCCGCGCTTCGCCAGTGCAATCAGCCCGCCGGCGGCCCGCCCTGTGTACACCGGGTCGAGCAGGATGCCCTCCTGACGGGCAAACAACTGGATCGCCTCACGTTCCACCTGGCCCATCACTCCGTAGCCCTCGCCGATGAACTCGTCATTGACCAGCACATCCTGGGGATCGAAGGACAGCTTCTCGCCCAACCGGTCTGCGGCTTCGCTTGCCAGGCTGGCGATGCGCGGCTGAAGTATCGGGGCGCGTTCGTCCACGCTGACGCCCAACACCCGACCGCCCCACCTTGCCCGGCGCGCGCCCAGTACCAGCCCTGCCTGCGTGCCGCCCGACGAGCTGGGAAAGACGATCCAGTCGATGTCCTGCGCCTGGCTCTGCAGTTCCTCGAAGGCAAAAGTATAGGCCAGCGCGCCGATCGGATTGGAACCGCCGTAAGGGATCAAATATGGTCGCCGACCAGCGGCCCAGGCTTCGTCGAAGGTCTCCTTGAGGACCGCGTCACGCTGGTCGCGGGTAGTGTAGACCACCTCGGCTCCGAACAGGCGATCGAGCAGGACATTCCCGCTCAGGCGTTCCGGCGGATCGCCGGTGAGCACCAGGATGCATTGGAAACCGAATTTGGCCGCAGCAGCGGCCGTTTGGCGGCAGTGATTGGACTGCACTGCGCCGGCGGTGATCAGGGTGTGCGCGCCGGTCGCTTGAGCTTCGGCCAGCAGCAACTCAAGCTTGCGCGTCTTGTTGCCGCCGAAGGCCAGTCCGGTTTGGTCATCGCGCTTGATCAGCAGCCGCAAACCGCCGAGCGCGGCAGACAACCGCGGTAGCGGCTCGACCGGTGTAGGCAGATGAGCAAAACGCAGTCTTGGAATCATGCAGCGGAGACCTCCTGTCTCGTTCGTTCCCGGCCGCGACGGCGCATCATATCCAGCACACGCGGCAGGGTTTGGGTGTAAATGCGGTATAACCAGGGTCGGGCAGGGTAATCCCAGGCGCCGAGTGTGCGCACCACGCGGCCGCCCAGCCCCTCCTTGAAACGGTAGACGCCCCACATGGGATCATCTTCGCGGAACTCATCCGGGGCGCCCCATAAATCATAGATCTTACAGCCGGCCGCGCGGGCGCGGCGCATAGCTTCCCACTGCAGCAAATAATTCGGCATTTTCTCGCGATGCTCATCGCGGGACATGCCGTAGAGATACCATGCCTTTCCGGCAAATTGGAAGACTACCAGAGCCGCCACCGGTTGACCTTCGACCTCGGCCACCAGCGCCTCGGCCATACCCGCATCCATAAAGATGCCCCATACCCTGCGGTAGTACGTCTCGCCGCGGATGACAAAGCCATCGCGTACGGAGGTTTCTGCGTACATCCGGTAGAGCAGGCCAAGGTCGTCTGCTCCAGCCAACCGGATGAGCACCGCCTTCTTTTGTGCCAGACGGACATTGTAGCGTGTCTTCTGCTTCATGCGCGCCAGGAGATCCGCCTCGCCAGCGGTAAGATCGACGATAAGCGTGTTGCGGAACTGGATCTGCTCATCCGAAAATCGCCAGCCTAGCCGGCTGAGCTCATCCGCCACCTGGCTTCCCAGGCTGTCCTCGCTGAAATCCGGNTCTCCCGGTCTGCCGGTTCCCACAACGACGTCCGGGTCGATCTTCACGAAAATGGCGCCCCGCTCCTTGGCAAAAGCCTGCAGATCAGCCAGCACCTGCCTGCGGAGCGCGGGTTGACGCCAGTCCAGTAATGGTCCTTTGGGTGCGTACAACACCCGCGCGGCGCCGCCGACCACCGGCAGGGATAGCTCCCTTTCCAGGATCAGCGCGGCAGCGGAGATGCTCCCATCAGGTTGCTTCCACAGATACGGTAAAGGGCGCCATCCGGCCGCCGACTTGACCTGGCCCCACTGCCAGGTCTGCAACAGGTGCGCGCCGGGCAGACCCGCCACGATCCCATTCCACCGCTCGCCGTCGCCCTCAAAAGGCTCCAAATCTGCAGGCCTCCAGACCGAAGAAACGTAAGCTGCCTCGCATGTTCGCGGACGCGGGTTACGCGTTATGTCATCTCGATCAGCCGGGCCCGGCCGTCACCGTCTGCCGACGGGCGATCCANCAACGATATAGCGCATAGAGTCCGGGCATGTAGATGCGATCCCAGGCACCGGCTGTGCGCACCAGTTGGCCGCCAAATCCTCGTTTGAAGCGATAGACGCCCCACAGACCGTCCGAACGGCCCTCGAACTGGCCCTCCAGGGTGGCCTCGTCGGCATCCGGTACCCCCCACAAATCGTACTGGGCGCAGCCGCGCGAGCGCGCCCAACGCATGGCCTGCCATTGAAGGAGATAGGTGGGCATGCGATTGCGCTCCTGGTCGGTCGATGCGCCGTAAAAGTACCAGGCGCGCTTTCCACGGGCGAAGACCATCAGCGCAGCCAGCGGCCGCCCCTGGAACTCGGCCGCCAGCAGAGCGCAGCCGCCAGAGGCCGAAAACAACTCGTATGCCCGGCGGTAGTAAGCCAGGCTGTGGACGCCGAAGCCATCGCGCTGGCCGGTAGTTGCCATCATACGTTGGAAGGCGACCAGGTCGTCCCACGGACGCACGACCACACCTTTCTTTTCCGCCAGGCGCACGTTGTAGCGCGTTTTCTGCTTCATTCGCGCCAGGAGTTCCTCCTCACTGCCCTCCAGACTCACCACAATCGTGCGCCGGGGTTGAACAGTGTGCCGGCTGGGAAGAAAACCCACTAGGTCGGCCTGCACCTGCTCGGGGAGCGGTTCTGGAAAATCCGGCTCCACTTTGAGAAAGATTGCCCTGCGGCGGCGGCACACGGCATCTACCTCGAGCCACAGATCATGCCAGCCGCGCCCCAGCGGGCCCTTGGGTACATAAGCAAGACTGAAACCAGCCGGCAAGCTGCGAAATAGCACCTGAACGCCGGCTTCGCCCACCGTCACACGCTCGACTTGCCAGCCAAAAGCGGCTTTCAGCTCACCCCAGGCGGAAGTCTGCAGTAGATGAGCATCGGGATAACGCTGCAGGAAGGCATCCCATTCAGCGGCTGAAAGACGAGCCATTATTCGATCGCGGTAAGATCGGGAGGAGGAGTCACTTTGACCGCCGCACCGGGGATCAATTGATCCAGCAGGTCGAGAATGGCAGGAACATCGCCTTCTGCGGCGAGCCGCAGGAGCTCGTCCACCCCCCGGTGGAGCTCCTCGCCGAAGGGAGTCTGATCCTCCGGTAGGCGGAAGATTTCAGGGTGTTCGGTTGGCTCGAAGGTGCGGCCGTCGTCCCACAGGTCTTCGCTCAGCTTCTCCCCAGGACGGATGCCAGTGAAGACGATTTCGATGTCGCGACCCGGTTCGAGGCCGGAGAGTCGGATCAGATCCTCGGCCAGATCCAGGATGCGCACCTGCTTGCCCATGTTCAGCACGAACGTCTCTCCGCCCTGGCCCATACTGGCGGCCTGTAAAACCAGGTGGACGGCCTCCGGAATGGTCATGAAATAGCGCATCATATCCGGGTGGGTGATGGTCACCGGACCGCCGCGAGCGATTTGGCGTTTGAACAGCGGCACCACGCTGCCGCGGCTGCCCAGCACGTTGCCGAAACGCACCACCGAAAAGTTGCGGCCCGAACGCCGGGCGGCGTCCAGCACGATCAGCTCGGCGATGCGTTTGGTGGCGCCCATGACATTCACCGGGCGGATGGCTTTATCGGTGGAGATCATCACCAAACGCTCCACCTGGGTGGCCAGAGCCACATCGACCACATTGCGCGTGCCAAGCACGTTATTGCTCACCGCCTCCTCGACGTTGGCCTCCATGAGCGGGACATGTTTGTGTGCCGCAGCGTGGAAGACCACCTGTGGGCGGGAAGTCTCGAACACAGTGCGCATGCGCGGCAAATCTCGCACGTCGGCGATAACCGGTCGCATGGAAAGGTGAGGATAGAGCTCCTTCAGCTCGAGCAGGGCCTCGAAAATGCTGTTTTCACCGTGGCCGAGGAGGATGAGTTCCGAAGGTTCCCAGCGGGCGATCTGGCGGCACAGCTCGCGTCCGATCGACCCGCCCGCGCCGGTAACGAGCACCGAGCGTCCGCCCATTTTCGAACCGACCAGGGCGACATCCATGTGGGCCGGTTCGCGGCGCAGCAGATCGGCGATGTCCACCTCGCGCAGCCGGTTGACGCTTACCTTGCCGCCAATCAGCTCGTAAATTCCCGGCATGGTGCGGAAGGGAATGCCCTTTAGCCGGCAGACGTCAGCCACAAGGCGCACTACCCGCCCCGGCGCGCTGGGGATGGCGATGATGACTTCGTCGATGTGAAGATTATCCAGCACCCGCGCCAGGTCACTTAGAGTGCCGACAACCGGCACGCCGTAAATCTGGTTGCGCTGCTTATCGGGGTTGTCGTCCAGGAAGCCAATGGGCTTCATATTGAGCTGCACGCTCTTTTGCAGCTCGCGCACTACCAGCGCGCCGGCATCACCTGCGCCCACCACAAGGATACGCCGGGCGACGCCGGAGCGCTTGGCCGCGCCGTTCAGGTTGCGCGTCTCAGCCAGGAGACGCAGCGTGAAGCGNAGGCCGCCAAGGATGAGGAACGACATGAGCCAATCGATGGCCAGCACCGAGCGTGGAAAACCGACGAATGCCCCCGCGGTGAACAGCGCTATCATGAGAATGGCCACAATGCCCGAGGCGACCGTACAGCCGGCCAAAATCAGGATGAGCTCCCAGATACTGGCGTAGATCCACAAGCGCCGGTAAAGGCCAAAGAAATAAAACACCACCGGCTTGACCACCAAGGCTATACCCATCATCCAATAAGCCGATGGAAGATAAAAATAAAATAGCGGGCCTAATTCCAGGCGCAGGAAGTAGCTGGCCAGCACGGAGATCGGAATCAGGAAAAGGTCCCCCAGCAAGACGTAGCGGTTGCGCACATTCATGCGTGAAGGAAGGTGAAACCTGATCGGGAAATGAAACTTGGTCGGGAGGCGCAGTTTCATCGAGCGGCGCTCCTCATCATTGCCCCTTAAAACCGATCACAGTCATGGGGGTGCGCAGCAAAATCAGCAGATCCATCAGGAAATTGCGCTGTTTGATGTAATAAAGATCGTATTCCAGTTTAATGGCCGTGTCCTCGATGGTCGCCGCATAGCCAAAGTTGACCTGTGCCCAGCCGGTGATCCCCGGCTTGACCAGCAAGCGGGCCCGGTAAAATGGGATTTTCTCCTGGAGCTGTTCCACCAGCTCAGCGCGCTCGGCCCGCGGCCCCACCAGGCTCATCTCGCCGCGCAGAACATTGACCATCTGAGGCAGTTCGTCGAGGTGGGTGCGTCGCAGAAAGCGCCCCACCCGCGTGATGCGCTCGTCATTCCGCGTGGTGACACGCACGATACCGTCCGATTCAGAGTCCTGCACCATGGTGCGGAACTTATAGACTTTGAACGGCCTCCCGCGCACACCCAGGCGGTATTGGCTGAAGAAAATCGGGAAACCCGAATCTATGACGATGGCCAGACCTATGAACGGGAAGAGAACAACGCCGATCATCACGCCGATCAGCCCGCCAGCAATATCCATCAGGCGCTTGCCGAGATCGTACAGGCCGCTGGCGTGCGCCCGATCGACGAAAGAGCGGAGGATCCAATCGCTTTCCAGGTGAAAAATGGGCACCCGCCCCAATAGTTGTTCGTAAACGGCCGGCATGGTGGTCACTTCCACGCCCTGCTCTTCGGCCAGCAAGATGGATTGGAACGTGGAGCCCTGCATCTCGCCTGAAATGGCGCATATCAAATCAGAGACATCCTCCTGTGCAATGATCTNTAACAACTGGTCGTTGCCGCCCAACACCTTGTAGCCNCCAATTTCGNTNCCGATCTTTTGGGGATCATCGTCGATCAAACCGACCAGATAGAATGGNAGCGGCCAGCTATTGCGGATGATCTCCACCAGCGTCCTGCCTGCCTTGCCGGCCCCGATGATCAAAACCCGGCGCATAAAGCGGGGTGCGGTGAAGATGCCGATGTAGGCAAACCGCCAGACAACGGTCAGAATGGAAGCAGACAAAATAAAGGCGACCACNCCAACGCGGGGGAGTCCACCTGGGGTGNGAACAAAATAGATCACCAAATAGAGCCCGCTGATGATCATGGCGGCGATGAAGANGCCCAACAGGACNTCCGACCGGCGGCTCGCNCGGCGGGGNTCGTACAGCTCCACCAGCAACAGCAGCCATAAAACCGGCAGCAGATAGAACCAGAACGGAGGGCGCTCCTGCAAGAACTGCAGGGAGAAGTGCAGCCAGTCTTTGGAGGCCCAGAAGAGGAGACCGACCAGCAGCGCCAGGATCGCGGCCGCCAGATCGCCAGCGAACAGCAGGGTGCGGCGTTCGGTCGCGCGGAGGCGTAGGTGTCTGGCCCTTTGCACGCGCTGGCTCGCCGCAGCGTATAAACGCTCGTCTTCGATTACAGCTTGGATCGGATTGCGCTCCATAAAAACCCGCTTCCCCATGACAGGTGCATGACGGCAATCGCCAGGGGCAGGCCGGCGAACAGGGCGGCGTCCCTCCGTTTAAGGGCTGCCAGCGCCCCCGCCAGCAGGAGAATTATCCCGTATGCCAGCACCTCGATTAAAAGCAAGATTCGCGCCACCGGCCATAAGATCGCGAGCATCGCCAGAACTACTAATGAAAGCACAAAGAGGGGCGGCAAAGCCTGCCGCCAGCGCAGTGTGGCCGGGTAGCGCCGCAACATGCGCAGCTTCCAGAAGCCATAGCGCCAGTATTGGCGCGCCAGATCGCCAAAGCTGGAACGCGCGTAATACACCGAGCGGATGCGCGGATCGAGCCAGATGTGCCCGCCGGCCTTCTGAATGCGCGCGTTAAACTCGTAATCCTCGTTGGTCAACAATGTCTCATCGTATGGGCCGATGCGGCGGATCAGGTCCGCCCGGTAGGCGCCAAACGGGACCGTTTCCACCAAGCCGGCCTGGTTGGTATAGCGGTAACGCGCATCGCCGACTGCCAGTGGGTGGCTTGCTGCAGCCGCGATGGATCGCGCCGCCCAGCCGGAATTTCCCGGACGGATATCCCACACACCGCCCACGTTTTCGCCCAAACCATCTTCCAGCGCTTGTAGACTGCGCTCCAGATAATCGCTTTGCGGCACACTGTGCGCATCCAGGCGCACGATGTACTCGCCCCTGGCTGCCTCCATGGCGCGATTCAACCCCGATGGAATGGCCCGCTGCGGGTTATCGACAATGCGTACGCAAAGATCGGGGTATTCACGCCGGAAGGCCTCGATTTCCTCCCGGGTGTGGTCGGTGGACCTGCCATCGGCAATGATGACCTCTACCTCCGCCCGCGGGTAGGTTTGTGAGTAAATCGCTTCCAAGAGCTTGCGGATGGTTGCCTGCTCATTGTAACACGGCACGATCACCGAGACGAGGGGCATACGAGACGTTCGGTCACCCTTTCCTGTTTTTGTATTATAAATCAGGCTTTTGCCATTTCGGGGGTGGATTTTTTCCCCGCGACGGCCGGCAGACGCACCACGAACGTGCTGCCCTGGCCTTCAGCGCTGGTCACGCTGATGCTCCCTCCATGGGCGTTCACAATCTCGCGCGCAATGGCCAGACCGAGCCCAAAACCGCGGCTGGATCCGCTGTGCCTCGATTTGTCCGCCTGATAGAAACGCTCGAAGATGCGTTGCTGCACTTCGGGGCTCATGCCCGCCCCCGTATCCGCGACGCTGATGGCAACCATCCCATCGGCCTGCTGAGCGCTCACACTGACGCGCCCGCCGGAGGGGGTGAATTTAATGGCGTTGTCCACCAGATTGGTGAAGACCTGCATCAGCCTGTCGCCGTCGCCAACCAGCGGCGGCAGCGATCCAGCCTCCACCCTGAACTCGATCCCCGCCTGGCGGGCCTGGAGGTCAAACTTCTGCCGCAAGGCGTCGAGCAGCGCCGCCATATCCACCGGCGTGTGTTCGAGGTCAGCGGTGCCGGCCTGGAGGCGGGCCAATGCCAGCAGATCCAGCACCAGGCGGTACATTCGCCCGGCCTCGGCGTGAATCACACCCGCCGCCTGGCGCAAGGCCTCGGGGGTGCTCGCCGTACCATCCAGGATGGCCTGGGCGAAGCCCTGGATGGAGGTCAGAGGCGTCTTGAGCTCGTGAGAGACGTTGGCGACGAACTCGCGCTGTGACTGCTGGCCGGCCTGAACTTTTCGGGTCATCTCGTTAAAAGCGGCCGCCAACTCGCGCTCTTCGGCCGGGCCTTCCAATGGGATGGGTTGGTATTTACCCGCCGCCACCTCACGCGCGGCGGCAGCCATGCGCTGTAAGGGTGCGGCGATCCACCGCGAGGTGAAAAATGCCAGCAAGAATGCCAGCAGCAGCGCGATCAATGCCACGCGGATCACCGGAGCCACCAGGTCGTCGCGCAGAATGGAGATCAGAGGAATGGCCGGGCGCTGCGCGGCCACCACCAGGAAATCACCGTTGTCGAGCGGCCGCGCGGTATAAAGCCAGACCTTGCCACTGACCGCCCGCACCGTGCGCACGACATCCGGATGAGCGCTGTCAAGCTGGAGACCTGAGGGGAACTGAGGATCATTAGGTCGCCCGCCTGCCACCACCTGCCCCGCAGACGATACAATCCAGATGCGCACGCTGTAGGTAGTTTCGGCGCGTTGAACCGCGTTCGCCAGGTTATCGCGCGGCAAACCGGGCAGAGCCTCGAGCCGGGAATAAACAACCTCTTCCGCCGTACGCAGCCGTTGGGCCACCTGGCGGTAAAGCAGCGGACTGCGCAATAGATAGATCAAGAAACCCAGGCTGGCCAGGCAGAGCGTCACTCCGCTCACCAGGGTGTAGGTCAACCACAATCGCGCCCGCAGGGAAGAGAACATCACTCCACCAGTTTGTAGCCCACTCCGGTCACTGTTGCGATTTGGGTTCGGCTGCCGGCGAGTTTGCGTCGCAGTTGGGCAATGTGCACATCTACCGTGCGCGTCTGGCCGTAGAAATCGAAGCCCCACGCCTTCTGAAGAAGTTGCTCACGGCTGAGAACCAGACCTTTGTAACGTGCCAGCACAAGCAGAACCTCGAACTCCTGCGAACGCAACTCCACCGAGCGTCCAGCGACCCTCACTTCACGGCGCGCAGGATCAATGGTCAAATCGCCCACCGTAACGGGTGCCTCGGCCTGCGCATCGGCCAGCCATTCCCCGCGCCGCAATATTGCCTTGACCCGCGCCACCAGCTCACGCGGGTTGAAGGGCTTGGTCAGATAATCGTCGGCTCCCAGTTCCAGGCCGAGGATTTTGTCCACATCCTCGTCTCGTGCGGTGACCATCAGGATGGGGACCGGGTTGCCCTCGCTGCGCAGCCTCCGGCAGACCTCGAAGCCATCCAGCTCTGGTAGCATCACGTCGAGAACAAGGATGGCAGGGCGGAGCTCATGCACGGCCTTGAGCGCCGCCAGCCCATCACCCACGGATTGCACGCGGAATCCCTCGCGCTCCAGGTACATGCGCCCGAGCTGCACGATGCTGGGTTCGTCGTCCACCAGGAGCACCAGCTCAGCGCCCATAGCCAGGCGAATTACTCCTCGTGCTGCGGCAAATAAGCAACGGCCTCAATTTCCACCGCGGCGCCTTTTGGCAAGGCGGCAACCTGGACGGTCGAGCGCGCAGGATAGCTGCCGCTGAAGAATTCGGCGTAAACCGCGTTCACTCTGGCGAAGTCATTGATGTCACGCAGGAAGATGGTGGTCTTGACCACATGATCCATGGTCACACCGGCGGCCTCGAAAATGTTCTTTAAGTTGGTCAAGGTCTGGCGTGTTTCGGCTTCCACCCCGCCGGGCACCAGCTCGTTGGTGGTCGGATCCAGCCCCGCTTGCCCGGAAGCGAACACGAATGGCCCGGCTTTGACCGCAAGCGAGTAGGGGCCAATGGCTCTTGGAGCCTTATCCGTGCCCACAGCAACCTTTTCTGCCTCACAACAGCCCATGGACGACCTCCGGAAATGATGGGATAGGCTTACGTGTTTTCCTGAGACAATGCGAAAACGATTCTACGCCCGGATGGGTGAATGGTCAATTAATCCTCGCATCTCCGATGCGGGGCAACACGGTCGGAATGCAAACCTTCTCCGATTTAGAGCCCCCATAATCAATAATTGGAAAACGATCTCTGGGAATAGGCTAACTCTTTAACTATTAACAAACCTCGCCCCGCTCCAACTCACGGGGCGGGGCGGAAAGAGTTTTACCCGGAGTNCCGGGGAGTCTTATTAAGTGAATAGCGATTTTCATTAACCTGGACGCTGTCATCCCGCCAGGCTGCTCAGGTAATCGTCCAACTCGCTGGCGCCCTTTACCAAAGCATTGCGGAGGTTGCGGATGGCATTGCGCAGTTCACGCACTCCCTGGACCATTAACCGCCGGGCGCTGCGCAGGTCCTTGCCCGCATCGCGCACCGTCGCCAGCGCCTGCTGGCGGTCGGTCACTTTTCCCCCGGCGTCAAAGCCAGCGTGCGCCGTCAGCACCGATTTGGCATGATTCAAATCACCGTCTGCCTGCTGCAGGTTCGCGTTAAACTTGTCCAGAGCCTTTTGAAGCTGGCTCACGTCCTTATCCTGATGAGTATTGATGAACTCCTGCACCCGTGCCGCTAATTTTTGTCCTTGTGACAACCGGTTTTCCAGGCGAGTCAGGGCGGCATTTTCCGCTTTGAAGAGGCGCTCCAGGCGCTGGTCGGCGGGTGTTGATTGAGCTGCTGGCGTGCTGGACGGGTCCTGAGCAGCCTTGGCGGCAACAGCCGGTACGGCGATAAAGCTGCCCGTCACCAGGGTGGTTACAGCTACCACAGATAATAAAGCTTTCTTCCAAACGAATGAGAACATTGAAACCTCCTCTCTCTATTCGAATTTTTCCCATTCTNTTTGGGTTATCTATGGGACATTATAGAGAGGGGAGGTTATGGACTTGTTGTCGGGCTGTAAGAAGAATGTAAAAAGCCNGGGAAACAAACGGGGTNTCTTGANATGCTCCGTCAGCTCATTTCTTCTGAATCGGCGGGTTGTAGTAGCGCACTTTCCAATACCCGGGTTGAAGCTCGATGGCAGTGCTCGCCAGGCTGACCAGCTCGATCCAGGAGCTGCCCGGTTTAAAAGCCACCGGGCTGCCCGCAGCATCGGTGAATTTGATGGGCGCCATCAGTCCGGTTTTTTTCTCTTCCGGCCCATTGAGCGTGTTCCAGTTGATCTTATAGACCTGGCCATCGCGGAAAAGCAGGGCTGCGCCCCTGGTATACAGCAGATACACATCGATGATGGTCTCGGCGCGGGGCACGTGGTTGGCAAACAGGATCACCACATTTTGGAAAGCCAGCGGCTGGTTGGTCAGCCGATCCGTTGCGGGGTAGAACTTGCCCGATCCGTCGGCTTTGTCCTGCGAGCGCAGGTAGGCGCCCAAAGCGCCGTCATAATTCCATTCCACCTGATTGAGATAGTTGTAAAACACCCACAACTTGGCGGCAGGCGAACCGCCCGATGGGGCTACCGTATCAAAAGCCATGCCGGTCAAATGAGGCGGCGCGCTGCTCTTCTGGTTGGCTTTGGCCACATCCACCAGTTTGGTAATATCGATCATGGCGCTGTTGATGTCATTTTGATTCGACCCGTACACGTTGGTGGTTTCGGCCAGCGACTGAGCCACCGAGTGATAAGCGCCCGCCATCACCAGGAAGCCGTTATACAGTTCGCGCACACTCTCGTAGGGTAGACGCCCGGAGCGCACCGGACCGACCTCGGCCGTGTCAGAAATGTCCGTCGCGCCGGAGGCAAACTTGCCGTAAAACAAAGCCAGGAAGCGTGTCATTCCTTCGCCAATGTAAGGTTGGGGCGGAAACTTCCATGTTCACGATTTCTCCAGCGTCATACCTCGACTGCCGGTATGACGAGAAAATCATTCGAACCGGATCAAGTACAGCACATCCTGCAAGGCAGCATCGAAGATCTCCTGCAAAATGGCGTCGCTGGCCTGATATGCGCCCCCGAACACGCCATCGCCGTACGTCGCGCGGGTCTGGTCGGCATTGAGCAATCCGCTGACCGCTGGTGGTAGCTTTTCTCCTTCTGGCAGATCCGCCACCCGCGTGAAGGGGAAGGCCTCCATCCAATTGGCGTGGGAGGTTTTAAGCCCATGGCGCATGGCCACCGTCTCGATACTGTGCGACAACCACCAGGCGTACCAGGCCAACCGCAGGCCGGGCAGTTGGTTGGCCAGCTCGACCAGCCGGTTGCGGGCCGCATCGTTGCCGCCGTGACCGTTGAGCACCAGAAAACGGCGAAAGCCCTGATGGTACAACGAGCGCACCATATCTTCGACCGCGTCCAGGAAGGTGCTCAGGCGCAGACTGATCGTGCCGGGATAGGCGAGAAAATAGGGTGAGACGCCGAAATTGAGCGGCGGCGCCGCCAGCACGCCGGTCTGCTGACTGGCCGCGTCGGCCAGCGCCTGGGGAATCTTAACGTCGGTAAGCAGGCTCAGGTACCCGTGCTGCTCGCAGGCGCCCAGGATCAAAATAACGCGGTCGTCGCGCTGGAGGTATTCCTCTACGTCCTGCCAGTTCAGCTCGTCGAAGCGCATGGCTCACCCGACCACGTTCACCAGCCGCCCCGGGACGTAGATCACCTGGCGCGGCGGGCGTCCACCCAGATTGCGCTGCACAGCTTCGCTGGCCAGGGCTTTCTCCCTGGCTTCCTCTTCAGTGATGGTCACCGGCACCCTGATGCGGTCGCGCACCTTACCATTTACCTGCACCACCAGGGTGATCTGCTCTTCGCTGGCGGCCTCTTCATCCACTTCAGGCCAGGCCTGCTGATGGATGGAGTAGGGCTTACCCAGATAGGCCCACAGCTCCTCGCTGATGTGCGGAGCGACCGGCGCNAGCATCCTTAAATAGATGTCCTGCGCTTCAGCCCATTCGGGAGTACCTGCCGCTCCAGCGGCGCGGGCTTTGTACATCTCGTTCAGCAGCTCCATCAGCGCGGAGATGATGGTGTTGAACTCGAACGTCTCAAAGTCGCGGGTCACCGACCGCAGGGTCTGGTGCAGTTTGCGGCGCAGGTTACGAAGGACATCGGGCGGCGCCGATTGGCTCGTCTCGGGCGGTTCGGTGAACAGCGCCCAGGTTCGGCGGATCCACCGGGAAGTCCCCTCGATGCCGGTGCTGCTCCACGGACCGCCCATCTCCCAACGGGCGAAGAACATCAGGTAGGCGCGCACCGTGTCTGCGCCATACGTCTTGACCAGCGGATCGGGAGCCACGACGTTGCCGCGACTCTTGGACATTTTCTCCGAATCTTCCCCCAAGACAATGCCCTGATTGCGCAACTGCAGCATCGGCTCGTCGCCTTTGGTGATACCCATATCGCGGCAGGCCTTGTGGAAGAAGCGTGTGTAGATCAGGTGCATGGTGGCATGCTCGATGCCGCCCGTGTAGGTATCCACCGGCATCCAATAATCGTACTCTCGCGGATCGAAAGGTCCCTGCTCGTACGTGGGGCTGAGATAGCGCAGGTGGTACCAGGATGAGCACATGAAAGTGTCCATTGTGTCGGTCTCGCGTTCGGCCGGGCCGCCGCACTTGGGGCAAGTGGTCTGTTTCCAGGTCGGATGCAGCTTGAGTGGACTTTGCCCGGTTGGGTTCCACTCCACATCATCGGGCAGCAGCACAGGCAACTGGTCCTCGGGTACCGGCACGATGCCGTCTTTGGGGCAATAGACCATCGGGATGGGAGCTCCCCAATAGCGCTGGCGTGAGATCAGCCAATCGCGCAGGCGATAATTTACTGCGCGCCTGCCCAGCCCATGCTGCTCCAGGTAGGCGATGGTTCGCTCGAAGGCCTGTTCGCCGGGTGTGCCGGTCAGTTCGCCTGAGCGCACCATGGTGCCGAAGGCGGGTACCGCGGCGGTCATGCTGGCGCCATCGAGCGCATCCATATCCTCCGGCTGGATCACCGGGCGCACCTCCAGCCCGTACTTGCGGGCAAAAGCGAAATCGCGCTCGTCGTGGGCCGGTACCGCCATGATCGCGCCGGTGCCATAGGTCATCAACACGTAATCGGCGATCCACACCGGGATGCGCTCGCCGTTGACCGGGTTGATGGCGTATCCGCCGGTGAAGACGCCGGTCTTCTCCTTGTCGGCCGCCTCACGCTGGATGTCGCTCATGCGCTGCGCCTGGTGGACGTACGCCTCCACGGCCGCCTTTTGGACCGGCGAGGTGATTTTTTCCACCAACGGGTGTTCGGGGGCCAGCACCATGAAGGTGGCGCCCCACAACGTGTCCGGTCGGGTGGTGAAGACTTCGATCGGATCACCCGCTTCGGTGTGGAACACGACTGCGGCGCCCTCTGAGCGACCGATCCAGTTGGTTTGCAGCGTGCGCACCCGCTCGGGCCAGTCGATGGTGGAGAAATCCAGCAGCTCGTCGGCATACCTGGTAATACGGAAGAACCACTGCTCCAGATTCTTCTTGATCACCGGCGTGCCGCAGCGTTCACAACGCCGATCTTCTCCCACCACCTGCTCGCGCGCCAGGGTGGTATTGTCATGCGGGCACCAGTCCACGGCAGCCATCTTGCGGTAAGCCAGACCGTTTTCATACAATTTCAGGAAAAACCACTGCGTCCAGCGGTAATACTGTGGGTCAGACGAGACCACCTCGCGCCGCCAGTCGAACATAGCGCCCATAGAGCGAAGCTGCCGGCGCATGCGATCGATGTTGGCGTAGGTCCATTGCTTGGGATGGATGTTGTGGCGGATGGCGGCATTCTCGGCCGGCAGGCCGAACGCATCGAAGCCCATGGGGAACATGACGTTGTAGCCGCGCATGCGCTTGAAGCGCGCCCGCGCGTCCGAAGGCGTCATCGCATACCAGTGGCCGATGTGCAGGTCCCCCGACGGATAAGGCAGCATGGTGAGGGCGTAAAATTTGGGACGCGATGGGTCAATGTCAGCGTGGTACAGCCCNTCGGCCTCCCAGCGCGCCTGCCATTTCGGNTCGATTTCGGCCGGTTTATAAACCGGAACGGATTGGTCGCTCATGGCAACCTCCTGCGCTCGAAATTGCCCTTCGCGGGCAGCGTAAAATAAAATTCCTTCGCCCGAAACAGGGACGAAGGGANTTGTCCTCCGCGGTACCACCCTGCTTGCCCGTATGCACAAACGGGCCGCTTTGGGTCGCGCTAACGGGCGAAACCCGTCTCCGGCTACTGACCTTCACCGGAGAAGTCTGCCCCACTTGATGGGACGGCAGGCGAGTTCAACCTCGACGCTCCGCAGACGTCTCGCCGGGCTCACACCCTCCCCGGCTCGCTGGCGGATGGTTTACTACTCCTGCCATGACGTCACTCTTCTTAATGTTCAGACACTCGGCTCGTTTCCAAGTGTCTGACGCCAACCAGGTGGACCCAGCGAGATTCGAACTCGCGACCTTCTCAATGCCATTGAGACGCGCTCCCAACTGCGCTATGGGCCCACGCGGACTTAATTATAACGGCAAAATCCTGCTATGTCACCCAGTGGACCTGGAGGGATTCGAACCCTCGACCTCTTCAGTGCGATTGAAGCGCGCTCCCAACTGCGCTACAGGCCCTCTCCTCGGGGTGAAAAAGATTGTACCCGAGAGGGATAGGCATGTCAAGGCGGCATCATTTCAGGTCGCGAGCCATTCGCGATCCAGCGTTCCACATCATTCGACAATCAGAACGGCTTTGCCGGGATAGGAACGATCCAGCAGACGCTGCGCCACGGAACCGGCCTGCGTCCAGGATTCCTGCACGGCGATGTGCGCGCTCAGCTTCCCTTCGCCAACCAGGCCCGCNAACCGCCCCAATCCGATCGCCGCCCCTTCGCGGCTGGCCTCGCGGAAGACCAGCAGGGAGTACAGCGTCGCGCCTCCCCGGCCAAAGCCGGCGCCAAGCTGAATGGTGACCTCCCGACCGGCGGTAGAACCGTAATTGACTACCAAGCCAAACGGCGCCAGCATGCGCACGACGCTGGCTAAAGTCTTCCCGCCCACGCTGTCCAACACCAGATCGTATGGGCCGTAGGTTTCGGCTTCGGCAGCATCCTCGCTGACGACCACCTGATAAGCGCCCAGCTCACGCACCAGGTCCGCGTAGCCCGGCTGACGCACCACCCCCACGACACGTCCACCCGAAAGGCCGATTAGCTGGACGGCCAGATGCCCAACCCCGCCCGATGCGCCGGTGACCAGCGCATTGCGCCCCAGCAGGCTGCCGGCTTTTTGCAACGCATAGTAGGCAGTCAGCCCGGCTACAGGCAGGCTGGCCGCCTGGGCGAAGGATACATTTTCGGGAATGGGCGCCAGGGCGTCCGTAGCCACGGCGACCAGCTCGCCCCACGCCCCGTTGTTGACCAGGCCGACCACGCGCGTCCCTTCGGCCGGCCCCGAACCATCAGCAGCCGCTGCCACAACCGTCCCGGCCACGTCCCAACCGGGACGGTAGCCGGGTTGCCCGGTCTGCGCCATGCGTACCTCGCCGCGATTAAGTGATGTGGCTGCCAGGCGCACCAGCGCCTGATTGGGAGCCGGTCTGGGCTCGTCCACTTCGGAAATGGATAAATGGCCCGGCGCCCCAGGATCTACGACAATGGCTCTCATATTTCTTTTAACGACCTCCTTTGCGAATGAACTTCAAAACCAACCCAATTGCATGGTCATTTATTTTATATAGACGCATCAGGTTGATGGCAACTTACAATCCATCTCGAAAATGTTGCAAAATCGGAAGAAAAAGTAACTCATCGCCGCAGATGGACTGACTTCTACCCTACTTCACCGCTTCCGGCTATAATCCGACCTCAGGAGGTTCTATTCTAATGTATCCTGAGCGCATTACCCGCCTGCTCTCCGCCCTGCCGCCGGCCAACCTGGATGCAGTGGCGATTACCCCCGGCCCCAGCCTGGTTTACCTGACCGGCCTGCACTTCCACGTCATGGAGCGCCCGACCGTGGCGCTCTTCTCCGCCCATACCGAACCGGCGCTGATCCTACCCGGGCTGGAGGTCGGCAAGGCGCAGGCCGGCTCATTGCGGGTCAATCTCTATCCATACGGCGATGATCCGCACACCTGGATCGAAGCTTTCCGCCGCGCCTGTGCCGATCTTGGCCTGAACGGGATGACCATCGGTGTGGAGCCCGAACGCATGCGCTTTCTTGAACTGGACTTTCTCCAGCAGTCTGCACCGGATGCCCGCTTCGTTCCCGCCGGGGCCGTCCTGACGAGACTGCGCATCGAAAAAGATGAAAGCGAGATTACCGCCATGCGCAAGGCCGTACAGGTCGCCGAGCGGGCTTTCCTGGCGGTGCTGGAGATGGTCAAGGTAGGCATGAGCGAACAGGAACTGGCTTCCGAGTTGACCGTGCAGCTTCTGCGCGCCGGCTCGGCGCCCGATCTGCCCTTCGCGCCCATCATCGCCTCCGGTCCGAACGGCGCCAATCCGCATGCCTTTCCCACCTCCCGCCATCTGCAGGCCGGCGACCTGGTGGTGGTCGACTGGGGCGCCGCGGTGGATAATTACTTCAGCGACCTGACGCGTACCCTGGCGATCGGCAGGATCGACCCGGAATGGATGCGCGTGGCCCAGGTGGTGGCCGAAGCCAACGCTGCCGGCCGCGCCGCAGCCCGCCCAAACATACCCGCCGGCCAGGTGGACCAGGCGGCCCGTGCAGTGATCGACCAGGCGGGTTACGGCGCTTTTTTCACCCACCGCACAGGGCACGGTCTGGGCCTTGAGGAGCACGAGGCGCCATACATCTTTAGCGGCAACCCTGAATTGCTGACCCCCGGCATGTGCTTCACGGTCGAACCGGGTATTTATCTGCCAGAGAGAGGCGGGGTGCGCATCGAGGATGACGTGGTCGTGACGCGCGATGGGGCCGAGAGCCTGAGCAGCCTGCCCCGTGACCTTTTTGTGATCGCGTAATCACATCTTCATATTCATGGATGAGGGGATTTGGCCAGCAAAGGAATACATACCTGGCAGCATCCGCTATGGTGGTGAAAGCAATGGAAAAAGTCCTGGACTCGAGCAGGATTATTCCCACCGCCGGGCCTTTCTTTTTCCCCGGCGGCGAAACGGGCTGTCTGTTGGTGCACGGCTTCCCGGGTTCGCCGAGGGAGATGCGCGGCCTCGGCGCATTCCTGGCTGAACAGGGCTTTGCTGTGCTGGGCATCCGCCTGGCCGGCCTGGCCACACAGCCCGAGGATCTCTGGCGTATCCGCTGGCAGGACTGGCTGGCTTCGCTGGAAGACGGCTGGTATCTGCTGAATGATATTTGTCGGCGCATCTTCCTGGTTGGGCTTTCAGCTGGTGGAGCGCTGGCCTTACTGTTCGCGTCACACAAGCCAGCAGCGGGCGTTGTGGCTATGTCCACACCGTATGCCCTGCCGGACGACCCGCGCCTGCGCTTCCTGCCCATCCTGCGCTATCTGATGCCGCGCGTGATCCAGGGTCCGGATGAATGGCGCGATCCAGAGGCCGGCAAGGGGCACGTAGTGTACCCCTATTTCCCCACCCGCATGGTAGCCGAAGTGGGCGGCCTTCTCAAAGCCATGCGGGCGGCCCTGCCGCTGGTGACGGCGCCCGTCCTGCAGATGCATTCCCGCCAGGATAATACGGCGGAGCCCGCCGGTGCAGAGAAGATTTACCAGGCGCTCGGCAGCGCAGATAAACAACTGCTCTGGCTGGAGGACACCAGCCATAACATCGTCATGGATGCGCAGCGCCAGATCGTCTTCCGCGCCGCCGCCGATTTCATCCATCGCGTGGGGGCCGGTGAATGAGCCGGGATTTGCTGCTCGTGGCCATGTCTATGTTCACCTGGGGCCTGGGGGAGGGCCTGTTCCTTTATTTTCAGCCGCTGCTCCTGCAGCGTTTGGGTGCCAGCCCGCTGGGCATCGGCGCGGTATATGGGGTGATCGGCGTTTTTCTGACCCTTTCGATGGCTCCAGCCGGTTACCTGGCCGACCGCGTCGGCCGGCGCCCGATCATGTGGCTCTCGTGGATGATTGGCACCCTGGCAGCCTGGGTCATGGCTCTGGCCGGTTCGCTGCCGATCTTCGTGGCCGGTATGGTTCTTTATGGCATAACCGGTTTTGTCATGCCGCCAGCCAACAGTTACGTCACCGCCGCGCGGGGCAAATGGCCGGTTGGCCGGGCGGTGGCGCTGGTCAGCGGTTTCTACAACCTGGGCGCAGTGATCGGGCCGATCACTGGCGGTTGGATCGGCACGCGNTTCGGCATGAGAAGCGTTTTCAGTGTCGCTGGCGGTATTTTCATTCTCTCCACTCTANTGGTGCTCTTTATCCGCCGCCAGAAGATCGAGGAATGTCCGGACGGCGGCAGCCTGCAAACCTTGATGCATAACCGACGCTACCTGGAGTTCCTCGGCGTGGCCATGCTGATCGCTCTGGCCACCTATTTCCCCCAGCCGCTCACCCCCAATTACTTACAAAACCAGCGCGGTCTCTCTCTGGAGACCATCGGACAGCTCGGCTCAGTGGGCAACCTTGGCAACGCCGTGCTCACCCTGGGTATCGGCCAGCTCAGCCCTCCGCTGGGTCTGCTCCTTGGCCAGATCTCGATGGGGTTATACGCTGCGCTGGTATGGCGCGGCGGAAGCCTGTCCTGGCTATCGCTGGGATTGTTTTTCGTGGGCGGATACCGGGCAGTGCGGGCCATGGCTGTGGCATTTGCCCGTCCTCTCGTCCACGGTGCGCAGATGGGGCTGGCTTACGGGCTGATCGAAACGGCCGCCTCGCTGGCCACGATCATCGCCCCGGTGGCGGCTGGCGCAGTCTATCAGCGCAATCCGGCCGGGATGTATATCGTCAGCCTGGGGCTGATCGCATCCTCCCTGGCCGTCAGCGTTCGCTTCGTTTTCAGCCGCCGCACGCAGGCGGCCTTAGCTCAAACCGCGACAAGAACCACGCTAGATTGAGGCAACAAGATGGGTCTTCTCTTTGAATCCTTCGAGATTGGGCCGCTGCACAATAACACCTATCTGCTCGCCGACGAGGACAGCGGAGCAGCCGCGGTGATCGACCCAAGCTTTCGCTGCCAGCCGGTGATCCATGCGGCTCTCGAACACGGCTGGCAGATCACCCAAATATGGCTCACCCACGCTCACTTCGACCACATCGGCGGGATCGCCGAGATCGTCCGGTCAGTAAATCCGGCTCCGCCGGTGGGCCTGCATCCCGGGGATGACGATTTATGGGAACGGCGTGGCAATTCGAGCGATTTCAATCTGGATTTCGACCCCGGGCCGCGCCCGGTAATCAAGTTCTATCACGGGCAAAAGCTCAAGCTGGGCAAGAGCGAGTTAGAAGTGCGCCACACGCCGGGGCACACGCGCGGCCATGTGATTTTTTACGCCGCCCGCGAAAAGCTGCTCTTCTGCGGCGATCTGATCTTTAACGGCAGCGTGGGGCGCACCGACCTGCCGGGCGGCGATGAGTTTTCCCTGCTCCACAGCATCCGCACCCAGGTGTTGACCCTGCCGCCCGATACCTTGCTGTTGCCCGGCCACGGTCCGAGCAGCACCGTCGGGAAAGAGAAGGACACCAATCCATTCTTGCAGATATAAATCAGGAATAGTCCAGCACGCCGGTATGGAAAATCAACTTCCACTGGCCTCCTACCAGGGTATAGCCCTTGCAGGTGCGGCCTTTCCAGTGCATCTCTTCTCCATCTATGCTGCGCCATAGCGTGTCAATATCCACTACGGCAAAAGCGCCATCACCCTGCTCTGAAATGGCGATCCGAACAATCTCCCGCCGGTTGTGAAGCAGGGCATGACGGGCAAAAAAATCCTGGTAGAAGGCCAGCCAGCGGGTGCGATCGAAGCGGCCGAGGGGGAACTCCCAGTCTATTGGATCGTGGGCGTGGGCGTCTTTCGGCCANANCCATATCATGTCAGGGTGGAACAGGGCCACCAACGCTTCGGCGTCACCGCTGTCCCAGGCTTGCGTCTCGCGCGTGACCATGGCACGGATTTGATTTTCAACCGAGTCCATCCAATTAGCCAAATTACGCCGCACCTCATTTCCAAAAATCCAGGCCTTACCCTCGCCCCTTTCACTGAGGAGAGAGACCAGATTCCTCTTTCTTGGGAAACGGGGTAAGGCCCGAATAGCGAAAGGATGGAACGCCTATTTCGCGTAATCGATAGCGCGCGTCTCGCGGATCACGGTGACCTTGATCTGGCCGGGATACTGCATGGTCTCTTCGATCTTCTTGGCAATGTCGCGCGCCAGGCGGGTAGCAGCCAGGTCATCCACATCCTCAGGGCGCACGATGATGCGCACCTCGCGCCCGGCTTGAATGGCGTAGCTCTGCGCCACACCCTTGTAGGAGTTGGCGATGTCCTCCAGAGCGCGCAGGCGCTTGATATACTGCTCAAGGTCCTCGCGCCGCGCGCCGGGTCGGGCGCCGGATATGGCATCGGCTGCCTCGACAATCACCGCCTCGACGCTCTCCTGCTCCACTTCATGGTGGTGCGAGGCGATGATGTTCACCACCTTAGCTGGCACNCCATAGCGCCGGGCGAATTCCGCGCCGATCATGGCGTGCGTGCCCTCCACATTATGATCCAGCGCCTTGCCCAGGTCGTGCAGCAGGGCGCCCATCTTGGCGGCCTCCACGTCGGCGCCCAGCTCACTGGCGATCACCGACGCCAGTTTGGCCACTTCTACGGCGTGGTTTAGCTGATTTTGTCCATACGAGGTGCGGAATTTCAGCCGACCCAAAACCTTGAGAATCTCGGGGTGAATGCCGGCCACGCCGGCGTCGAACGCAGCCTGCTCGCCTGACTCCTCGATCACCCGCTCGACTTCTTCCTGTTCCTCGCTGAGCACCTTCTCGATATGCGCCGGGTGGATACGACCATCCACAATCAGCCGCGAGAGGGCCCGACGGGCCACCTCTCGCCTGACCGGGTCGAATGACGATACGGTTACGGCCTCAGGNGTGTCGTCAACAATGATGTCCACTCCGGCGGCCTGCTCGAACGCGCGGATGTTGCGCCCATTACGCCCCACGATGCGACCCTTCATCTCCTCGTTCGGCAGCGGCACCACCGAAGTGGCCACTTCGGCCACCTGATCGGAAGCCACCCGTTGAATAGCATCGGCGATCAGCTCACGAGCTTTCTTCTCGCCCTCCATGCGCGCCTCGGCTTCGATTTGACGGATGATGCGCGCCATGTCGGCGCGCGCTTCCTTCTCGACTTCGGCCAGCAGGACGTTGCGCGCTTCCTCCTGGCTCATCTCGGCGATGCGCTGCAGCTCTTCGAGCTGCTGGTTGTACATCTTTTCGATTTCATTGCTNCGCTTGTCCAGCGCGCTCTGGCGCTTGTTGAGGGCCTGCTCGCGCTGCTCGAGGCGCTCCACGCGCATATCCAGTTCGGCCCGCCGTTTTTGCAGGCGTTCTTCCTCGCGTCCCAGTTCGGCCCGGCGCCTGGCGACCTCTGCCTCTCCTTCCTGTAAAATCTTGAGGGAGCGGTCTCTGGCTTGCAACTCGATTTCGCGCGCTTTTTCAATGGCGGTTTGGATGATCCCTTCCGCNTTGACGCCCTGTTCCTTGCGAACCCTGTCAGCCAGGTACTTGCTGACGGCGTAACCCNTGGCAGCTCCGAGTAACAAAGCCGCCACGACAACGAGAATCACTGTTCCGATGTCCATCTTCCATCCTCTTTGTCCGTTTCAATTCTATCCTTGCCTTCCTTTTCCTCTTCGGATAGCACATCGGCCCATAGACTGTGGATGNCCGCCATAGACGTCTCGTAGGAGAAGCCTTTGCGCGCCATGAACTGCCCCAGCTTGACCCGAAATTCCTTCCATTCCGCACCGGCTTCGATTAACTGACGTGCTTTGCGGATTCCGGCCTGGTATGCCAGTGCCTGCTCATCCGCCAGCCCTTCCAGCGCCTGCAGGATGGTGTCCTCCTCGACGCCCTTTCGGCGCAGCTCCAGGCGGATGACCCGTCGGCTGCGGGGGTGAAGGCTGGCGCGCGCCTCAGCCCAATCGCGCGCGAACTGCCGGTCGTCTAACAACCCATTGTGTTGTAAACGTTCGATGACGCGGCGGATCACCTCGGCAGAATAATTCTGTTCCATAAGCCTGCGTTCGACCTCGGCAGCAGTGCGCGGGCGATAATTCAGCAAACGCAGCGCCCGCTGGTAAGCGACTTCTTCGATGTCCTGCGCTTTCAGCCGCTCAATCTGTTCGTCACTCAGCTCCTGTCCCACTTGCAGCCAGGCGGCGACGATGCGAACCAGACCGAAGGCAAATTCTCCGTCCAGGAAGACATTGACGCGCTTCGGGTCGCGTTGCTGGGCTTTGAGTGCAGTAATCGTGTGCTTCATGTTTAAATGACGCAGCCGCAGACCTGCCTGTGCAAGCCACGGCTGCGAAAGATATCGCTATTCAATCTCGGAGATGCGCACCCCCAAATCTCCAGAGTGATCTCGATGGAGACCTGGGGACGCCTTAGGAGCTTATGTGAGCACGCCTCCAGCGTTCAACCAAACGATCCTTCGTTGGTGAGGCCATTCCATGTCGCTGATGCGCAGTCCTTCTGTTCACGCGTTCTGGGCGCGAAAGCCCGTTCAATTGAAACCGGTGAATCCTCGATCCGCCGGTCTTACGATGCCATCTCGCCGATGAACTTCCTTCCGTATGAACGTACGACGGAGCCTGTCTCTACCTGCCGACTTCTCAACAGCTCTATCGCGTTGAGGAGGATAGCCAGCTCACCTAACTGCTTCGCCGAGATCATTCCTTCAAAGCCATGGCCGCACAGGATGAATCCGATGATGGAAAAGTGCGGCGGAACAAATCTTTAAGATTAAATCTCGATTATTATACATGATTTTCTTGAATTGCGGGGGGAATTGAGCGCTTCACCCACACTGCGCTGTCGAATCATGGCCGCGCCAATAAGGTTTTGCTTGGATATCAAGGCGAGGCCGCCTGCTTGCTGCTGTTTCTTCCAGCCAGAGCCGCGCGCCTCGCCCCTTCCATCAGCCGGTGAGAAGACGCTAATCGCGATACCAGTCCGCGCGCGTCAGGGGTAATCCGCTGGGAGCTTTATTCGGTTTGAGCAGCAGGGTCTGATAGATCGTATTGCGTCCATCGCTAAACCCATATGCGGAGCCGGACATGAACAGCCGCCAGACCCGATAGGTGGGCTCGTCCACGTAGCGCAAAGCCTGCTCGTGATTCGCCTCCAGCCGGCGTACCCAATGGCGGAGAGTGAGTGCGTAATGTTCGCGCAGACTTTCCACGTCGCGCACCTCGAAGCCGTTCAACTCGGCCGCCCGCAACGTCACGTTGATCGGCACCAACTCGCCGTCCGGAAAGACGTAATTGAGGGTGAACGAAGTCGGCCCGGCGGGCTTATCGGTGGCCCGCATGGCGATCCCATGGTTCAGGAAGACGCCGTTCGGCTTGAGCAGGCGGAATGCTTTGGCGAAATAAGTCATCAAAAGCTCAGCGCCGACGTGCTCGAACATACCTACGCTCACCAGCGCGTCGAACGGCATATTTTCGTCGAGCTCGCGGTAATCCATCAGAAGCACTCGGCAGNGGTCGGTTAGACCAGCCTCCGCGATGCGCCGGTTGGCCAGCTCGGCCTGAGGTTCGCTCAGGGTGATGCCGGTAGCATCCACGCCGTATTTCTGCGCGGCGTAGATCACCANCCCACCCCACCCGCAGCCCACATCAAGCAGGCGCTGACCAGGTTGGAGACGAAGTTTGCGGCAGATGTGCTCGAGCTTTTGCTCCTGGGCGGTGTCCAGGTCATCCTGCGGCGTCTTGAAATAGGCGCAGGAATAAACCATGCGTTTGTCCAGGAAAAGGCTGTAGAAGTCGTTGGAAACGTTGTAATGATAAGCGATNGCCTGCCGGTCACGCTCGATGGAATGCTTCTCGCCGTTCAACNTCGCCCGTCCACGCCGCGACGTGCGCTGTCGGGCCGAGGAAGGCAGTCGCAGCAAATCGGCCGCCAGACGAAGTTTCTTGCCCGTGCCCAGCCTGGCCAGCAGCTCATCCCCCAGTGCGAAGATGGCNTCAATNTCACCTTCCACGTCGAAATCGTCGAACAGGTACGCCTCGGCCAGGGCGACTTCAGTGCCGGCCGACAACATGGCTCGCAAGGCGCCGGGGTGTTTCAGCACCAGGGTGGCCGGGTGNGGCCGATCATCGGGCCAGTAGCTCCCGTCCCAAAGGCGCACATGGATGGTTTGCGCGCTCTTCCCGATCAATTCTTCCAGGATGCGTAGAGTAATAACGGCAGATTCGTCCTTCGTCACAGTCGAAGTAGCTGACATTCACGCTCCTTTCTGCTGTTCACATCGTACCACCCAATAATAAACAAAATCAGCCGCACGGACGACCGATTTCAATGCCCCTCTGCTGAATGAACGTCCGAAATTCAACCGCGTCCTGGCAGAGGTTATCCTTTACGGATGATTATAATCAGCCTGATGAGAGCATGCAAGCTGCTTTAGAGTGATTGCGCAGGCACGTGCGTCCCATCGATTCCATTAAATTCTCCAAAACAAAGTAAAATAAATCCATGAACCACGGCGAGGTAGCCAACAGTCTACCCCCAAATCGGGAGGCGAGGTCGGCTCATCGGCGGCAGGCCTGGCTGCAGATCTATCTGCCGGTTGGAGCAGCACTGCTGATCGCCCTGGGCCTGGCAGTGCTCGTCTGCCTATCTGCCAACGGACAGGTATACCGCTTGGCGACGGTTTCGATTGCCTTTCTTGGCATACCTGCTCTGCTGGTCGGGTTGACCGGTCTGGCGCTTCTGATCCTGGGCGTAGCCCTGCTCGCGCGCATACTGCGCAGCCTGGCAGCGATATTGCGCTGGCCCCAGCTTTTCGCCCAGGTGATCGCCCAGCGGGTCAGAGCGGCCAGCGACCGTGCGGCCGCACCGCTCATCGCTGTTGGCGGCTTCTTTGCCGCCTGGCGGGCATTCATTAAACGGTTGTACCGCTTGAAATGATGTCTCTTTATGCGGAGGACGGCTCCATATAGACCACTCCAAGGGAGGATCGGATGAAAGCGCAAAAATGGCAGACCACCACCCTGGTCCTCGGTGCTGTNATCGGTGCGCTGGCAGGCCTCGGCGCGGCTTTCCTGCTCATCCAGCGCGCCGAGAAAGAAAATACCCAGCCCAAGCTGACCGCAGGAGAGGGCGTGAAGCTCAGCCTGGGTGTGCTCGGCTTGATGCGCCAGGTGGCCGATCTGGGAAGCGAGAAATGATCGCCGGCCGCATGGCCTGAAGATCGTCCCCATGGAGCATCCTGTCACGCTCTTATACCGGCCATTTCGGGGAAATAACGCTCCGCTCCTGCGGGGAGGCTAGTCGGGGGCAATGGAAAGTACTCCCATGCTGTCTTATATCGTCGCTGGCCAGTTGCGGCGCGATTATATACTGCCCGTCACAGGCAAACCCTGCCTGGATGTGCCTGGCGGCAGCCTGTTGTATGCTGCGGTTGGGATCGCGGTGTGGGACAAGAACATCGGCCTGGTGGCGCGTGTCGGGGAGGATTTCCCCCAGAAGTGGCTGGAAGATTGCGGTCGGCGCGGCTTCGACCGGCGCGGTATCCGCGTTCTGCCTACCTCTTTAGACCTGCGGCGCTTCATCGCCTTTCCAACCAACGGCGTGCGCCAGAGCGACGGACCGGTGGCTCATTTCGCCAGCCGCGGGCTGCCTTTTCCCCAAGAGCTGCTGGATTACACCGCTCCCGCGCCAGGTCTGGACAGCCGCACCCGTCTGACCGATCTCTCCATCCGCAGCAGCGATCTCCCCCCCGATTACCTGGACGCCGCCTGCGCTCATTTATGCCCGCTCGATTACCTGACCCACAGCATGCTGCCATCTGCCCTGCGCCAGGGCCACGCCACCACCATCACGCTCGATCCGTCGCCTGGATACATGGACCCGACTTTCTGGGACGACATACCGGCCATCGTCACCGGCCTGACTGCCTTCCTCACTTCCGAGGAAAAGCTGCGCAATCTCTTCCAGGGGCGCTCTGACGATCTGTGGGAGATGGCCGAGACCATCGCAGGATACGGCTGCGAACTGGTAGTGGTCAAGCGCGGCGAGAGCGGTCAGTACCTTTATAACCACGCCAACCACACCCGCTGGAGCATCCCGGCTTATCCGGCGCGGGTGGTCGATCCAACCGGCGCTGGCGATGCCTTCTGCGGCGGATTTCTGGCCGGATATCACCTCACTTTCGAGCCCTTAGAGGCTGCCCTCTACGGAAACATCTCAGCATCCCTGGTGATTGAGGACAGCGGCGCTTTTTATGCCATGGACAGCCTGCCCGGGCTGGCGCAGGCGCGGCTCACAGCGCTGCGCGAAATGGCACAGCCGGCATGAAACCCATCCAAAAAATCGTCCAGCATACGCTCGACCTGGCGGTCGAAATCCAGCAGATCCCCGCGCCTACCTTTGAAGAAGAACGTCGGGCAGAATTCATCCGCGCGCGGTTCGCCGCAGAGGGGCTGACCGACATACAGATGGACGCGGTCGGGAATGTGTACGCCCGCCTCCCGGGGGCGGATAGCGACCAAACGCCCCTGGTCGTCACCGCCCACATGGATACCGTTTTCCCAAAGGAGACCGACCTTACCCTGCGGCGAAAAACCGGCCGAGTGTATGGGCCGGGGATTGGGGACAATTCGCTGGGCCTCGCCGGCCTGTTTGGCCTGGTCTGGCTCCTACGCGGCCGGAACATCCGCCTGCCGGGGGATCTGTGGCTGGTCGCCGATGTGGGCGAGGAAGGGCTGGGGAACCTGCGCGGCATTCGCGCCGTCGTTGAACGGTTCGGCCATCGAACTGCCGGATACCTGGCGGTCGAAGGAATGGGACTCGGCCAAATCTTCCACTGCGGACTGGCGGTGCAGCGCTACCGCATAACCCTGGCCACTCCCGGCGGGCATTCGTGGATCCATTACGGCCAGCCTTCCGCCGTTCACGAGATGGCTGCATTGATCTCCCGTCTGACCGCTCTACCATTGCCCACCCAGCCGCGCACTACACTGAACGTTGGGCGGGTGGAAGGGGGCACGACGGTCAACACGATCGCAGCACAGGCCATGCTGGAACTCGATCTGCGCTCTGAAAACCTTAAAACCCTTCAAGAAATCGCATCACAGGTGAAGAAGACGGCGGCGTCTTTCAGGCGCTCAAACGTACACTGCAGCCTCGAGGAAATCGGCAGGCGGCCCGTCGGCGAAATATCACCTGACCACCCGCTGGTGCGCCTGGCAGCCCAGATTCTGGCCGAGCTGGGTGTGACACCCACCTTATCCGCCGGTTCCACCGACGCCAACCTGCCGCTCAGCCTGGGTTATCCAGCCATATGCATCGGACTTACCACCGGCGAGGGTGCGCACACGCTGAACGAATTCATCTACACGCGCCCAGTGCAGATTGGCCTGGAGCAACTCTACCAGCTTGCTGCGCGCGTTTGGGGAGTGATGGCAGGCCGACCAGCGGAAAGAAAACCAATCCACCTATAAAGGCGCTGCGCACACCCGATCGGCGGGGTGAACNCGCCTGGTACGCCCCTTCTCTGGAAACTCGAACAGCTTAGTCGAATTTCTCCGCAGAGTCGCCCGGCAGCATCCGGTTGCCGCCGGGGAACGTCATACCGGCTGGCGTAAAATCGGCCTGTTGCGCGCCGGCCGAACCACTATCCTGCGCAGAAAGGCCAGGTACGAGTGGCGACGCACCCGGCGGCTGGCCTGCCGAGCCAGATCGAGATCACCGGGCTGAGGGCTGTAAAGGGTGCACTGATATTCCTGCAGCAGGGCGTTTGCATCAGGGGCCGCCGATGGCAATAGCTGATTCAACATCTCCACGCGTTCAGCCGGCGTGAGAGAGGCCTCGGCTGGGCTGCCCAACAGCCATAGCGCACGGTTGACCGCCGTAAAAGCTCGCTCCAGCGGTGAAAGCCGGGTGAAACGCGACCAGCGCTTCAGCCACTTTGGAGCCTCGATACCGCGCTTTTCCAGGGCGGCTTCGACCAGCACCGGAAATGGCTGAATATTGTAGCGCCTGACCGCGTAGCGCCAGCCCAGGATCAGACCCGCCAGCAGCATCAACGCCGGGATAATCAGCAGCCAGCGTGTGATCGTCTGCAACCTCTGAGCGGCGGATTGGGTGGTGTTATTGCTCTCATTGGGGAACGGCCCGCGCGGGAAATCTTGCTGGTTCAGCTCCTGGAGACGATTAAGGTTGCCGCCGACCGATGGCAACTGTCCCCCCTGAAGGGAAACCAATTGAATGGCCGGCTGTGAGGCGGTGGGCTCGAACTCGATCCATCCATATCCGTTGAAGTACACTTCCGGCCAGGCGTGTCCGTCCTGATTGCGCACCGTGTAGAGTTGCGTCTGCGNGTCCACCTCACCCTGAGCGAAACCCACTGCCAGCCGCGCGGGGATGCCCAGCGTGCGCAGCATGATCACCTCGGCCGAGGCGTAGTAATTGCAAAAACCCTGCTTCTCAGTGAACAGGAACCATTCCAGCGGATCCTGGCCGCGCGGCGGCTGGGGAATGGTCGGGGCATATTGGATGTTCGCCCGCAGGTATTCGGTGATCGCCTGGGCTTTATCGTAGGGATTGGTCAGCCCGTTCGTGATCTGCCGGGCTAGTTGGGCAATGTCCGGCGGCAGGTCGGCGGGAAGCTGCAGGTAGGTGTCGCGGATCAAGGCAGGATAATTCTGGTCGCTCGTTCTCAGTTCGTCGGCGGTAGCTGCGGTTACCCAGGCGCGCACCGTATATACCTGGCCGGCGTGCAGTGGCGGGTTGGCCGACAGCCGCTCGACGTCCACCTGGCCGCCTGGAGCGATGTTCACCACCGCCTGGCCTGGCACATTCACCCAGATAGGCGTCGGCGCAGTGTAGATCGTGCTGAGCAGCGTGACATTCGAAGTGAACGTGAAGCTGATCTCCTGGCGGCCCTTCCAACCGGGGTAGGTCAGCGGGTTGGCGGACGGACCGATGGGTTCATCTTGCTTGGCGCTGCTGGTCCATTGGCCATCTTTGTAGGTATCGTAGCTGCGCGCCCGCCAGTAGTAATGCGTTCCCTGTGGCGGCGGATCAGAGGCCTTGACCGTGAAGACGACCTGATTGCCCAGCAAAGTCCCAGTGCCCAGGCTCAGATCCGGACCGTAAAAGTCGCTCACCACGCCCACCGACGATTTCAGCGCGCTGAAGGCGTTCGAGGCGCGCTCCCGGATGCTTTCCCACGGCTTGGATACCTGCACCCATAACTGGCTGGCGGGGCCAAAAGCCTGGGCAAGCACCGGCACATTCCAGGCGAACAGCACGAGCACCACTACGGCGAGCAATCCCGCCCGACCGATGATCATGCCGGTTTCNGGCGATAGTAATACCCTGGCGCGGCGCCATTCCGAGCGATAACGCAGATAGGTCATCCTCCCCAGGTACAGCAGGGCGGCAAACAAATAGATGCCCATATAGCGCGCCCAGGTGCTCAACCCAGGATCGTAGTGATTGATGATGTAAAGACCAATGCCGGCCGGCAGGATCGATGGCCACGGCTGGCCATAACGGGTGAAGAAATAGCCTGCACTGGTGCTCAATACCCAGAAAAGCACCGCCATCAACGTCAGAAACAAAATAGGGTCCTGAACCGATTCACGATGCAGGAATTGCCACAAGGTGAGCCCCAGGCGGCTGCCCAAGGCGGAGACGCGCTCGTTCCAACTAAGCGAATCGGCCATGCTGAGGCCAAGCTGCCAGGGTATGAAAAACAGTCCGTAAGCCACAGTCAGCCATTTGACCACCCGGGGCGAGAAACTGCTTTGGCCTAAAGCGATCCCAAAGATGACGCCAAGCAGCGCCAGGTATTGAATGCGCTCCAGATTAGAAGTCCACCCGGTGGCGTTCAAGCGGGTGGCAACGGTCATGATGACCACAATCAGCAGGAAAGCGGCGGTTGCATCCCACCAGCGAATATTCTTATCGTTCATATCAACGAGTGTACAATGAAAAGGATGTGACCGTCAATACCTGGAGGCAATTATGCAGACAATTTGGGCCACAGAAATCATCATAAATCTCGTCGTTCAGCACCTGGGCGCCTGGCTGATTTTGCCAATGAAATTTTTCACCCTGGCCGGCACGCCGGAGTTTTTCCTTTTGGTCATGCCGGCCTTATATTGGTGTATTGATCCCGGCATTGGGAGACGGCTCGGCATCCTCCTCCTGCTGACGGCTGCCATCAATTTCGACTTCAAGCTGATATTTCACGGCCCACGCCCCTTCTGGATCAGCACTCAGGTACGCGCCCTCGACGTTGAAACATCTTTCGGCATCCCCTCCGGTCACGCGCAGATTTCGGCAGCCTTGTGGGGTTTTCTGGCCCGCGAGCTGCGTGAACGCTGGGCGCTGTGGGCGGCGGTAATCGTGATCTTCCTAATTGGCTTCTCGCGCATCTACCTGGGAATGCACTTCCTCAGCGATGTGCTGGCCGGATGGCTGATCGGCGCAGTCATCCTGGTTGCGTATGCACACTGGGAGAGGCCAGTGAGGACCTGGCTCTCCCGCCGCAGCCTGGCGGAGCAGTTCGGGCTGTCTTTCCTTACCTCATTGGTGGTGGTCGGCCTGGGTTTGCTCGCTCGCGCAATCCTGGGCGTCTACACGATCCCACCGGACTGGCTGCGCAATGCGGCCAGCGAAGGGCCGGCGCTCATTCCTGACCCGCTTAGCGTGAAGAATCTCTCTTTGCTCGGCGGCGTCTGGCTTGGGTTCACATTTGGCGTGGCCTGGCTGGGTAATCAGGGTGGTTTCGATGTACGCGGAAGCCTGCCCGTGCGCACCCTGCGCTTCGTCTTGGGCGTATGCGGCGTGGCCGTGCTTTATTGGGGTGGAGGCGCGCTCCTGCCTGACAAGACATCTGCCCCTGGCGAAATCCTGCAGTTCTTAAGCTCCGCAATCATTGGCCTGTGGATCTCGGCTCTGGCGCCTATGATCTTCATCCGAACGAGGTTGGCGCGCCGACCTACTCCCGTCAGCGCTGTCCAACCACCCGTCGACCATAACGTAAATGACGAAAACCGCCGCTAACCACCCGCGGCTGNGTGGACAAGACTATGCCCCCCCTGCGCGACATTTCACCGTGCAAACCAGGCTTCAATTTTCCCATTTTGCATCACTACCGGCTGCACAGCCTTTGCGCTCCCGGCAATGTCATCTATAATCAGGCTGATCCAATTTGGCAAAACAGGAGGACAGCATGCGACGCGCCTTCAGCTTTTTAGCCGGCCTGCTCACCGGCGCTCTCGTGGGCTCTGTCCTGGCCCTGCTCTTGACCCCTTCCTCCGGGGAGACGTTGCGCGCCAACATGCGTAACACCCTGGAAGGACTTCAGCAGGAGATCCGCCAGGCTGCACAGACGCGGCGCGCCGAACTGCAAAGACAGCTCGACGCCCTGCGCCAGCGGAGCTCATCGGGATCGTGAACAATTTGCGCGGCTATTCAGGCCGCCGCGATGGAATTCATCCCCTGATGAG
>JGI24721J26819_10000073_pt1 | contig 88802 bp, 71 predicted proteins | sample YelNatPaOPGAMG01_FD_26819 | JGI IMG/M metagenome (IMG submission 26819) | reverse complement strand
TTAATGTCGTCTTTCCATGGTCTACATGACCTATGGTCCCTATATTTACATGTGGTTTCGTCCTTACAAATTTCTCCTTCGCCATCCCTTCATTCCTCCTATTTTAAATAATAATTTTTAATTTTTTATTTACTTGTAGATAGAATTTTTTCTTGAATATTTAATGGAGTCTCTTCATAATGAGATAACTCCATAGAGAATAGCCCTCTCCCTTGGGTCAATGATCTTAAGACAGTAGCATATCCAAAGACCTCTGCAAGGGGAACTTTTGCCTTAATAACTCTTGAGTTTTCTAAGAATTCAATACTGTCAATACTTCCTCTTCTACTATTTAAATCACCAATAACATCTCCCATATATTCTTCAGGAACAATAATTTCCATCTTCATTATAGGTTCAAGAATAACTGGATTTCCGCGAGATACACCCTCTTTAAAGGCTTGAGATGCGGCTATTTTAAATGCCATATCAGAAGAATCCACTTCATGAAAAGAACCATCAAATAGTGTAACTCTAATATCAGTTACAGGATATCCTGCAAGTACTCCTCTCTCTGCAGCCTCTCTAATTCCAGCCTCTATAGCAGGTATAAATTGTTGAGGAATAACCCCTCCAACTATTTTATTAATAAATTCTATACCACTTCCACGTGGTAAAGGCTCTAAAAGTAGCCAAACATGACCATATTGTCCTCTTCCACCAGTTTGTCTTATATATTTCCCTTCAACTCTTACAGGTTTTTTAATAGTCTCTCTATATGAAACTTGAGGTTTTCCTATATTTGCTAACACCTTAAATTCTCTTTTTAATCTATCAGTAATTATCTCTAAATGAAGCTCTCCCATTCCATGAATAAGAGTCTGTCCAGTTTCAGGATCAAAAGTAACCTTGAAAGTTGGATCTTCTTCCATTAATTTTTGAAGAGCTAAACTCAATTTGTCTTGCTCTTCTGTAGTTTTAGGTTCAATTGCAACAGAAATAACAGGTTCTGGAAATGTTATAGATTCCAGAATAATTGGTTTATTTTCATCACAAAGGGTATCCCCTGTTGTAGTATATTTAAGACCTACAACTGCAGCTATATCTCCTACATAAACTTCATCAATATCCTCTCTATGGTTAGCATGCATCTGAAGAAGTCTTCCAATTCTTTCTTTTTTTCCTTTTGAGGAATTATATATGTAAGATCCCTTTACAAGCTTTCCAGAATAAACCCTAAAATATGTTAGTCTACCTACATAGGGATCGGTCATAATTTTAAAGGCAAGAGCACAAAAGGCCTCATCTTCACTCACCAATCTTATTTCTTCCTCATTAGTTAAAGGATTAATTCCTTTTGCTGGTGGTAGATCCAAAGGAGATGGTAAGTAATCTATAACTGCATCTAAAAGAGGTTGAATTCCCTTATTTTTAAAAGCAGAACCGCAAAGTGCGGGATATAATTTCCCTTCTATAGTTGCTTTTCTTAAAACTTTTTTTATATCCCCAATTGGAATATCTTCTCCTTCTAAATACTTCATAAGAAGTTCATCATCAAGTTCTATAACCATTTCAATTAGTTTTTGTCTATTTATTTCTGCCTCTTCTTTTAAATCTTCTGGAATAGGAAGAACCTCCCATTTTATTCCTAAATCATCATGATAAACTATAGCTTTTCTCTCCAATAAATCAATTACACCTATAAATTTGTCCTCAACCCCAATAGGAATATTTATTGGCACCACTTCAACACCAAGTTTATCTTTAATCATCTCTACAACCCTGTAAAAATTAGCTCCAAATCTGTCCATCTTGTTCACAAAAATTATTCTTGGAACATTGTATTTTGTTGCTTGTCTCCAAACAGTCTCTGATTGAGGTTGAACTCCTGCTACTCCACAGAATACAACAATTAATCCATCAAGTACCCTCATTGATCTTTCAACTTCTACAGTAAAATCTACATGTCCTGGTGTATCAATTATGTTAATTACATGGTCTTTCCAGGAACATGTAGTTGTTGCAGCAGTAATAGTTATGCCTCTCTCTTTTTCTTGTTCCATCCAATCCATAACTGCTGTTCCTTCATGTACTTCTCCTAACTTATACGTTTTACCTGTATAAAAAAGTATCCTTTCAGTAAGAGTGGTCTTACCTGCATCAATATGCGCAGCAATACCTATGTTTCTTAATTTCTCTAATGGAACTCTTGGCAATCTAATCTTCCTCCTTCATTTTTACCATCTATAGTGTGCAAAAGCTCTATTTGCTTCTGCCATTCTATGCATCTCATCTTTTTTCTTTATAGCTCCTCCAGTATTGTTGTAGGCATCTAAGATTTCACTCGCTAATTTTTCTTTCATTGGCATACCTTTTCTCTCCCTTGCACTTCTTACAATCCACCTTAATGCAAGAGAGAGGCCTCTTCTTGGAGAAACTTCTACAGGAACTTGATATGTTGCTCCTCCTACTCTTCTTGGCCTTACTTCCAATAAAGGAGTAGCATTCTGAATAGCTTTTTCTACAACTTCTAAAGGATCCTTCTTAGTTTTCTCTTTTATTATCTCCATAGCACCATATACAATTTTTTCTGCAATACTTTTTTTCCCATTGAGCATAACTTTATTGATCAACTTTTGTATAAGAACACTATTATATATTGGATCAGGGGGAATTTCTCTTGGTGTAACTGGACCTCTACGAGGCATTATTTTTTACCTCCCTCTTTGGGCTTCTTTGCTCCATACTTTGATCTACCTTGTTTTCTTCCTTCAACACCAGCTGCATCTAAAGCCCCTCTTATAATATGATATCTAACACCTGGCAGATCTTTAACACGTCCACCTCTTACTAAAACAACAGAATGTTCCTGTAAATTATGGCCTATACCTGGAATATAACCCCATACTTCTATACCGTTTGTTAATCTTACACGAGCGACCTTTCTTAAAGCAGAATTAGGCTTCTTGGGAGTTTGTGTTGTCACACGTAAACAAACTCCCCTCTTTTGTGGATTGCCCATCAAAGCAGGAGATTTACTTTTTCTCTTTTTTTGTTCTCTCCCTTTTCTTACTAATTGATTGACTGTTGGCAAAATTACACCTCCTATTCTTTAACTTAAGAAAACTGAGATTAACGGGCGTGAAATTTTATCATTAAATTTGTTCCCTTGTCAAGACTCTGTCGGAATTTTTTCACCACCATTTTCTAAAACTTCTGCTATCTCCTTAACAGGAATCTTCTTAGGAATTATATTCTTAAATAAACCAGTTCCTGCAGGGATTAATCTTCCAATAATAACATTCTCTTTCAATCCTTCCAAACTATCCTCCTTCCCTTTGACAGCAGCTTCAGATAATACTCTTGTAGTCTCTTGGAAAGAAGCGGCAGAAATAACACTCTCTGTAGTTAGAGCTGCTTTTGTTATACCTAATACAACTGGTCTTCCCTCAGGAGGTTTTTTGCCCTGCTCAATCAATTCTTGTTGTACCTTTTCAAAGGTGACTCTATTTACTAATTGACCAATTATAAAATTACTATCCCCAGGATTATCTATTCTTATTCTATTAGTCATTTGTCTTACTATAACTTCAATATGTTTATCATTAATTTCTGCACCTTGTTTGCAGTAAACTTTTTGTATTTCATCAACAAGATATCTTTGAACTGCAGAAAGTCCCTCATTAACTAATATTTCTGCTGGATTTTTATAACCTTTTGTAATTTCCTGACCTGCTTCCACAAAATCTCCTTCTCTTACTAATAATTGAGAGTTAGGTGGAAGTGGAATATCTCTTCTCTCACCCTCACCTCTTATAACTATTTTTTCTCCCGCACGTGTTCTTGTTATCTCTACAATCCCACTTATAGGAGCAATTATTGATCTTCCCTTAGGCTTTCTTGCCTCAAATAATTCTTCAACTCTTGGTAATCCTTGGATTATATCCTCAGTCTTTGCTGACTTTTGCATGTAGGAAGGTAGATATGCAAGAATAGTTCCAAATTTTATTTTATCTCCCTCTCTAACATTTAACCTTAAACCTCTTGGTATGGAATAAATTACCTCACCATTATCAGTCTCTACATATATAAAAGCTTCCCCTGTGCTTACTAATTTTTCTATTATTTCTCCCTGAGCTATAATTTTTGTAACTATACCAGAAGAGCAAGATTGTATTCTTAGATTTTCTCTATTATATTCTGCAATAATATCATCTTGATTTACTTTATCTCCAATATTAAATAGGAAAAATACACCTTGTGGAATATATACTTCTCTCTCTTTCCCATCATTCAGTTTAATTACAATTTTTGCAAAAACTGGCAATCTTTCTTCTATTAAAGTAAATTTTGTCTCTTGTTTTTTAATATCATAAGTTATTATTTTAAAAGTAAAATCCTTTAATATTTCCTCTTTAATCTTTTCTATTGATATTATTTCTCCTGTATATGGAGAAGAAATATATCTTAAGGATGGGTCTAAAGAAGCTATAATCATACCTTTTGTTACTTCTTCCCCGTCAGTTACATTGAGATAAGAACCTTGGGGTAGGTTAATCTCTATCTCTTCTTTTTCATTTTTAATTTTTATTTTTGCATCCTTATTTCTTATAACTTCGTTCTCAATCCCCAAAATATCTGACTTTTTAAAAATATCAATTAGGTTTTTATTTAAATCAACTCTACCTGAAATAGGAGTTTCAATTACTTGATAGTTTAAAGATGCTAAAGCAACTCCACCTGTGTGAAAAGTTCTCATAGTTAATTGAGTTCCTGGCTCTCCTATTGATTGGGCAGCAATGATACCAACTGCTTCTCCTATGTTAACTATATTATGAGTTGATAAGTCTTCCCCATAACATTTCTGGCAAATTCCTTTCTCAGCTCTACAGGTCATTGGAGAACGAATCTTTACTTTAGTTACTCCTGCACTTTCTATAATTTTTGCCTTTTCCACATCTATATATTCATTTTTTCTAACTAACAACTCACCAGTAGAAGAATAAATATCTTCTGCAGAAAATCTACCGATTATTCTATCTTTCAAACTTAATAGGACTCTTCCTTCATCCACTAAAGCCTCTACATATATACCATCATCAGTACCACAATCTTCCATTCTAATAACAAGTCCTTGCGCAACATCAACAAGTCTTCTTGTAAGATATCCAGAGTCAGATGTTCTTAATGCTGTATCAACTACCCCTTTTCTTGCTCCATATGAGGAGATAAAATGTTCTGAAACAGTAAGACCCTCATAAAAACTTGATTTTATAGGAATATCCATAATTCTTCCTGAAGGATCCGCCATTAATCCTCTCATTGCAGCAAGTTGTTTAATTTGATCCACATTTCCACGCGCTCCAGAAAATGCCATCATATACACAGAATTTAAAACATCAAAATTTGCGAGCATTATTTCTTTTGTTTCTTCGCTTGCTTTTAACCATATCTCTATACTTCTGTTATATCTTTCTTCTTCTGTATAATCTCCTTCTTTCAAAGCTTTTTGTAATTTTGCAGCCTCCTCTTCTGCTTTTCTTATTACCGCATCCTTTGCCTCCCTTGGTATTTCAATGTCTACTATAGAAAAACTTATTCCAGCCCTTGTGGCATACTTAAATCCTATCTTCTTTATCTCATCTAAAAATTCAGCAGTTTTAACCCATCCATATGTATTGAAACACTTTTCTACAATTTTTCTTATCTCTCTTCTATTAAGAGAAGTGTTATGATATCTTAACTTTTGAGGAACTATTTCGTTAAAAATCAATCTTCCTGCAGTAGTTTCAACAAATTTTAAATCACCAAAACTTACATTATATTTTTCCTCCATACTTTTAGCAAAAATCTTAATTTTTGCATGCATGTCTATCATGCCATTTTCTAATGCCATTAAGGCTTCTTCAGGTGTAGCAAAAATTTTACCTTCTCCTTTCCTATTTGGAATTTCAAGAGTAAGATAATACAAACCAATAACAATATCTTGTGTTGGTAAAGTAAGTGGTTTTCCATGAGCAGGAGAAATAAGATTATGAGAAGATAACATTAATAATCTTGCCTCTGCTTGAGCCTCCATAGAGAGAGGAACATGAACTGCCATTTGATCACCATCAAAATCTGCATTAAATGGTGGGCAAACCAATGGATGTAATTGAATAGCATTTCCATCAATTAATTTAGGTTCAAAGGCTTGAATACTTAATCTATGTAAAGTAGGAGCTCTATTTAATAATACTAATTTTTCTTTTATTATTTCATCTAAAACATCCCAGACTTCAGGGGTTTCTCTTTCTATTTTCTTTTTTGCATTTTTAACATTGTTTGCATAACCTTTTTCTATTAGTTTATTTATTACAAAAGGTTTAAAAAGCTCCAATGCCATCTTTTTGGGTAGACCACATTGATGTAATTTAAGGTCGGGTCCAACTACAATTACCGCTCTACCAGAATAATCTACCCTCTTTCCTAAAAGATTTTGCCTGAATCTTCCCTGTTTACCTTCTAAGATATCTGAGAGAGATCTTAAAGGTCTTCCACTTGCATTAGTAACAGGTTTTCCTCTTCTCCCATTATCAATTAATGCATCAACTGCCTCTTGTAGCATTCTTTTCTCATTCCTTACAATAATTTCAGGGGCATTTATTTCCAAAAGTTTTTGTAAACGATTATTCCTATTAATTACCCTTCTATATAAGTCATTTAAATCAGAGGTTGCAAATTTTCCTCCCTCTAATTCCACCATTGGTCTTAGATCTGGAGGAATAACAGGCAAAACCTCAAGAATCATCCATTCGGGTTTATTCCCCGAAAGCCTAAAACTTTCTATAATCTCTAATCTTTTGATTAGTTTAAGCTTTTTTTGCCCTTGTGTTTCTTCTATCTGCTTTTTCAAATCATATGAAATTCTTTCTAAATCAAGTTCTTTTAAAAGATATTTTATTGCTTCAGCTCCCATTCCAGCTCTAAAAGAGTGTCCATATTTCTTTATTGCATCCTCATATTCTTCCTCAGATAATGTTTGCATTTTTTGTAAATCTGTATCCTCAGGATCTAAAACTATATAACTATGGAAATATATAACTTCTTCTAAGGCTTTACTGCTGATATTTAATAGAAGAGCAATATAATTAGGAACATTTTTAAAATACCAGATATGAACTACCGGAACCGCAAGTTTTATATGACCCATTCTCTCTCTTCTTACTGAGCTTTTTGTAACTGTAACACCACATCTGTCACAAGTTATCCCTTCAAATTTTTGTCCCTTGTATTTACCGCAGTGACATTCATAATCCTTTACAGGACCAAATATCTTTTCACAAAATAACCCATCTCTTTCTGGTCTTAATGTTCTATAATTTATGGTCTCTGGTTTTTTTACTTCACCATAAGACCAACTTAAGATATCTTCAGGAGATGCTAAACTAAAAATTAATTTATCAAAATCTTTTATTCTCAAGTTTGACTCCTCCCCCTTTAAGATTCAGCTTCAACTTTATATAAATTTATTGGTTTCCCGCCAACATATGCAGAAACTTTAATCCCAAGTCCTTGAAGTTCCCTAACGAGAACTTTAAAAGATTCAGGTATACCTGGCTCTTTAATATTTGAAGCATTTATTATCGCAGAATAAACTTCTGTCCTTCCCTTTATGTCATCAGATTTATAAGTTAATATTTCTTCCAAAATATGAGCAGCACCATAAGCTTCTAAAGCCCAAACTTCCATTTCTCCAAATCTCTGACCTCCAAACTGAGCTCTACCTCCTAAGGGTTGCTGTGTTACCAATGAGTAAGGTCCCACAGATCTTGCGTGTATCTTGTCATCAGCTAAATGTATCAATTTCATGATGTACATATATCCCACAGTTACTTTTTGATCAAAAGGTTCACCTGTTCTGCCATCATAAAGAGTTACTTTACCATCTTCAGGTAAACCTGCTTTCTTCAACATTTCTTTAACAAGATTTGCAGATCTATTCTCTTCCATAAATTCATCAAAGGGTGGAACAATAGCATAAATACCTAATTCTTTTGCTGCCCAACCCAAATGAGTTTCTAATATTTGTCCTACATTCATACGAGAAGGAACTCCTAATGGATTAAGAATAATATCTACAGGAGTTCCATCTTCCAAATATGGCATATCCTCTTCAGGAAGAATTGTTGCAATTACACCTTTATTACCATGTCTTCCAGCTAATTTATCCCCCACAGAAATTTTTCTTATTTGTGCCACTCTAACCTTAACTATCTTATTAACTCCGGGAGGTAGCTCATCATCTTCTCTTGTAAGCACTTTCACATCAATGACCTTTCCCCATTCGCCATGAGGCATTCTTAAAGACGTATCTCTAATTTCTCTTGATTTTTCACCAAATATTGCTCTAAGTAATCTTTCTTCTGGTGTTAACTCAGTTTCTCCTTTTGGAGTAACTTTTCCAACTAAGATATCATTAGGACCTACTTCCGCTCCAATCATAATAATTCCATCTTTATCTAAATATCTAATAGCTTCTTCACTTATATTAGGAATATCCCTTGTTATTTCTTCAGGTCCCAACTTTGTGTCTCTCGCTTTTACTTCGTATTCCTCTATATGAATTGATGTAAAAATATCCTCTTTAACAAGTCTTTCACTAATAATGATTGCATCTTCATAATTATATCCACCCCATGGTAAGAATGCGACGAGAACATTTCTACCTAAGGAAAGAATACCTTGGGATGTAGATGGACCATCAGCTAAAATATCTCCCTTCTTTACAATATCTCCCACCTTTACAATGGGCTTTTGATTCCAACATGTTCCTTGATTTGTTCTTCTATACTTAATTAAATTGAAAGTTTTTGTTTCTTTATTTTCTGTCTCAATAACAATCTCTGAAGATGTAACCTTTTTTACCACACCATTTACATCAGATATAACCAAGACACCAGTATTTTTAGCAACTAATTCCTCAATTCCTGTTTGAACTAAAGGTGGTTCTGAATTTATTAAAGGAACTGCTTGCCTTTGCATGTTAGCTCCCATGAGAGCTCTATTAGCATCATCATGCTCTAAGAAGGGAATTAAAGCAGTTGAAATACTTACTGTCTGATATGGAGAAACACCAATAAAATCTACTGCTTCAGGAGAGCATAAGATAAATTTGCCTTTTCTTCTTGCATTAACTAATTTATCTATTATTTTATTCTCTTTATTTAAATGAACATCAAAAGATGCAATAGTATATTCTTCTTCCTCTGAGGCAGAAAGATACACAATTTCATTCGTTATCTTGCCATTCTTAACTCTTAGATATGGTGTTCTAAGAAAACCATATTCATCTACAATAGATAAGGTCGCGAGATAGTTAATAAGTCCAGCATTTGGTCCTTCTGGTGTTTCAATGGGACAAATTCTTCCATAATATGAAGGATGTATATCTCTAACTTCAAAGCTTGCTCTTTCTCTTGTTAATCCTCCAGGTCCTAATGCACTGATTCTTCTCTTATGAGCTAATTCAGAAAGAGGATTTGTCTGATCCATAAATTGAGAAAGAGGATTTCTATTAAAAAATTCTCTAATTGCTGAAACTAAAGGACGAGTACTAATTAGATTTTGAGGTGTAGCTTCTTCTACTCCTTGAAGAGCCATTCTTTCTTTGATAATTTTCTCAACTCTTGAAAGACCAGTTCTGAATTGTATCTGTAAGAGTTCTCCCACAGATCTAATCCTTCTATTTCCTAAATGATCTATATCATCTGCTTCTTCTTTTCCATTCTTAACCCATATAAGATGCTTAACAATTTCTATAAGGTCTTCTTCTGTAAAAGCATAATTATCTAAGGAAATATTCAACTTCAATCTTTGATTAACCTTATACCTACCCACTCTTCCCAAATTGTATCTTTTAACCTCAAATAAAATTTGTTTTATTTGCTCTAAGGCATCCTTTTCTTTGCTTGGAACATCACTGGGTCTTAATCTTGCACATGCTTCAAATATAGCATCACTTCTTGAAGATATCCCATCTTTTTCAAAAGTATTTTTCAAAAATATAAAATCATCTTCACTTAAAATCTTTTCAAAAAAGTTTAAATCATAACCTAAAGCTTTTAGAAGAATTGATAATAAAAACTTTTTCATTCCATTAGGATGAATATACATTAGACCATTATTATCTATTTCAAATTCTATCCATCCACCTCTTGTAGGTATCAAAGTTGCAATAATACTATGTCCTTCCTCTTGAAAATATATTCCTGGAGATCTTGTTATTTGATTAACTATAACCCTCTCTGTACCATTAATTATAAATGTTGCTCTTTCTGTCATTCTTGGAATATTTCCAAAAAATACTGATTGAATAATAGGATTATCAATTTCCTTTTTTATTAACATTACATTTATATAAAGAGGAGATTCGTAAGTAAGTCCCTTTTCCAAACATTCATCAGGAGACTTTGAAGGTTCTAATATTTTTATATCATTTTCACCTGTTAGAAAATAAAGAGCTAATCCTTGACGAGAGGACTCAATAGGATTGTATTCTTCAAGTACCTCTCTTAAACCTTGATTTAAAAACCAATTAAAAGATTCAAACTGAATTTTTAATAAATTTGGTAAAGAAACAGTATTATATCTTTCTGTCCAAAAGATACATTTTTTAAATTTCTTTTCATCCATAACCCCTAAACTCCTTATTTTAATTTTCTTTCTTGATGATTAGACAAAACTAAATTATATCATAAAAAGTAAGAATAACAAATTATAAAAATCAAAATTATATAAAGATTTAAAGAGAAAAAAAGAATAATGTGTTTATATTTTTCTATTTTCCTTTAAAAATCATAAAAATTCCTATTAATATAAAAATAATCCCTGCCAATTTCTCTATAAGCTCTTTTGGAATAAATTTTATTAGAAAAGACCCCATATATGCACCTAAAAAACTTAAAATACACATAGCTAAGGATGCACCTAAAAAAACAAATATAGGTGCCCCAGTCTTTGCAGATAATGATATGACTGCTAGTTGAGTTTTATCTCCCAATTCAGCCAAAAAAATTGTCATAAAAGATAATAATAAAGTATTTAAATTACCCATTATTTTTCCTCCTAAAGTTTTTTATAATCATAGAGTTATTATATAATATAACTTATAAATTAATTCAAGTGGAGGCTTTATATGAGAAATATTATATTAACGGGATTGGGAAGCTTATTCACAGATATAAGTACAGAAATGTTTTATCCTTTAATATCTTTTTATTTGTTAGCCTTAGGTGCAGGNCCATCAATTTTAGGTTTAATAGAAGGAATAGCTGAGAGTCTTGCTTCTCTTCTTAAAGTTTATTCTGGATATATTTCTGATAAAATAAAAAGAAGAAAACCATTAACTTTATTTGGTTATTCTTTCTCTCTAATAGGCAAAATATTTCTTTATCTTGCTAATAATTGGATAGGTGTATTCTTAGGAAGATTTGTTGACAGATTTGGAAAGGGAATTAGAACCGCTCCAAGAGACGCATTGATTGCTGAATCATCAAAAGAAAATGAAAGAGGAAAATCTTTTGGTCTACATAGAGCAATGGATACCTTAGGTGCAGTTTTAGGGGTAGTTTTTGCTATTTTAATAATAAAAAGTTTTAACCTAAACGAAACACAAAACTTCTCTGGATATCTTCCAATCTTTAAAAAAGTAATTTTATTAAGCATAATTCCTGCTATTTTAGGAATAATAACATTATCNTTTTTAAAAGAGACCGCAGGGGGATTACAAAAAAAGAGCTCTTTAACTTTAAAATGGAAAGCTTTAGATTCAAAATTAAAAGCATTTTTGATCTTTACATTCATATTCACCTTAGGAAATTCTTCAAATCAATTCCTTCTTTTGAGAGTTAAATATTTAGGTGGAAGTCTGATAAATGTTTTACTCTTTTATCTTATTTATAACCTTTTCTACTCTATTTTTTCTTTCCCTGCAGGATATTTATCAGATAAGATAGGAAGGAAAAGGCTTCTTGTCTTAGGATATTTATTTTATGGATTTGTATACATTGGTTTTGCCTTAATAAGAAATATTAATTTATTTTGGCTTTTATTTTCTCTCTATGGATTATATATAGCTTTTACTGAGGGTATAGAAAAAGCTTTAATATCTGATTTAGCACCACCAGAAATAAAAGCTACTGCTATTGGTTTACATTCAACTTTAGTAGGAATAGGATTATTTCCTGCGTCTTTTTTTGCTGGATTACTCTGGTCTTATATAGGCCCAGAAGCTCCATTTTATTTTGGTGGAATATTAGGTATACTTGCCTCCATAGGACTTACTTTTATTCTATGAAATGATATAATAAAGTATATGAAGGATGAAAATCAATTATTTGAAGAATTATTAAAAGAAACTCAAGATAGATATTCCATTGAAAGATTGGAAAAAGCCTTTCTCTTTGCTAAAAATGCTCATAAAGGACAAAAGAGAAAATCTGGTGAACCTTATATTATTCACCCATTAGCAGTTGCGAAAATTATTTCGGATTTAGGAATGGATGAAACCTCGGTAATTGCAGGTCTTCTTCATGACGTTTTAGAGGATACTGATATAACTCCTGATATTATTGAAAGAGAATTTGGAAAAGATGTTTTATCTATTGTTGATGCATTAACAAAGTTAGAGAAATTAAGTTTCTATCCTACAGAAGAGTATAGAGCTCAAAATTTAAGAAAGATGTTAATTGCTATGGCAAAAGATATTAGAGTTATTATAATAAAACTTGCAGATAGACTACATAATATGCAAACATTGCAATATCATGATCCAGAAAAACAAAAAAGAATTGCTTTGGAAACCTTAGATATTTATGCTCCTTTAGCTCATCGTTTAGGTGTTTGGGAAATTAAATGGAGACTTGAAGATTTAGCTTTTAGATTTTTAGAACCAGAAAAATATCATTGGATTGCAAATAAAGTTTCAGAAACAAGGAAAAAAAGAGAAGAACTTATTCAAAAAGCAATACAAATAATTAGCCAAGAATTAGAAAAAGCTAATATAAAAGCAGAAATAACAGGAAGACCTAAGCATCTATACAGTATTTATCAAAAAATGATAAAAAAGGGAATAGATATAGAAGATATGTATGATCTTTTAGGAGTAAGAATAATTGTAAATTCAGAAATAGAATGTTATGAAGTCTTAGGTATAATTCATAATTTATGGAAGCCTATTCCAGGAAGATTTAAGGATTATATTGCAAACAAAAAAACCAATAATTATCAATCTCTTCATACAACTGTTATTGGAATAGACGGAAAACCATTAGAAGTTCAAATAAGAACTTGGGAAATGCATAGAATTGCAGAATACGGAATAGCAGCTCATTGGAGATATAAAGAAGAAATTAAGAAACCTGATACCTTTGAAGAGAAGATAGCCTGGCTAAGACAATTATTGGAACAATTATTAGATTGGCAAAAAGAAATACTTGATCCTCAAGAATTTTTAGAATCTGTTAAAAATGACTTTTTTGAAAGAGAAATTTTTGTGTTTACTCCAAAAGGTGATATTATTGCCCTTCCTCAAGGTTCAACACCTATAGATTTTGCCTATATAATTCATACTGAGATAGGACATAGATGTAAAGGAGCGAAGGTTAATGGAAAAATGGTACCTCTTAATTATACTTTACAAAATGGAGATATTGTGGAGATTATAACAAGCAAAGAAGAAGGAAAACCAAGTAGAGATTGGCTTAACATTGTAAAAACATCACAAGCAAAAACAAAAATTAAACAATATTTCAAAAGACTTGCAAGAGAAGAAAAAATTTATGAGGGTAGAAAATTATTAGAAGAAGAATTAAAAAAGAATGAAGAGTGGGTTAAAAAGCTTTTAGAGAAAAAAGATATTCTATCTTTAAATGATATTTTTGAAAGTGAATATTTTAAGAATATATTAGATGAATTAGGATTTAAAGAAAAGGAAATTGATTCTTTCCTTGCAGGGGTAGGTAGTGGAGAAATCACACCTCAGCAAATTTTTGAGAAACTTAGAAAATATTATAAAGAAGAAGTTATAGTTTTTCCCACAAAAACTTTTATATCTAAACCCTTAGATAATATAGTTATAAATGGTATTGAAAATATCATGATTAGATTGGCAGAATGTTGTAATCCTATTCCTGGTGATAAAATTCTTGGTTATATTACTAAAGGAAAAGGTATTGCTCTCCATAGAGTAGATTGTCCTAATATAATAAATTTACAGAAAAGATTTCCAGAAAGAATCATAGAAGTTCAATGGCAAAATTTGCAGAAAGGAAATTATAAAGCTGGTATAGAAATAGATGCAATAGATAGAGTTGGATTATTAAGGGATATAATTGAAAGAATCAGTCAAGCTCGTATGAATATTGTAGACTTACAGACAAAAGTAACAAAAAATGGAATTGCTCATATAAAAATTATATTAGAGATTGACAATCCAAATGTCTTTTATTATCTTATGGAAGAGATTCCTCGTTTAAGTGACATTATATCTGTAAGAAGGTTAGTAAAGATATAATGAAATGTGTAGTACAAAGAGTAAAATATGCACAAGTAAAAGTAGATAACCAAGTTGTAAGTAAGATAGGAAAAGGAATTTTGATTCTTTTAGGNATTTCAGAAGAGGATGAAGAAAATGATATNTATTTAATGGCTGAGAAAATAAGGAATCTAAGAATTTTTAATGATGAAAATCAACAGATGAATTTATCTTTAAAGGATATAAATGGAGAGATATTAGTTGTATCTCAATTTACATTATTAGGAGATTGTAGAAAGGGAAGAAGACCAAGTTTTTCCAATGCTGCATCAATAGATAAAGCAAGAGATTTTTATAATAAATTCATAAATTATCTTAAAGAAAAAGGGGAAAAAATTTCAACAGGAGTTTTTCAGGCTTATATGGAAATAGAATTAATAAATGATGGCCCTGTTACTTTAATAATTGATTCACAAGAATTGAAGAGGCCAAGGAGGAAATAATGACAAATATAGGTCTACCAAGAGGAGTTCAAGATATAATGCCAGAAGAAGTTGATATATGGCAATTTATTGAAGAAACTGCAAGAGAAATATTTGAAAGTTATAATTATAAGGAAATAAGAACACCTATATTTGAGTTCACAGAACTTTTTGTTAAAGGAACTGGTGATACTACAGATATAGTAATAAAGGAGATGTATACATTCTTAGATAAAAAAGGAAGGTCTCTAACTCTTCGTCCTGAGGGTACACCTGGGGTTGTAAGAGCATATCTTATGAATAAAATTTATTCTAATAATATTCCTTGGAAGGTTTACTATATTGGACCAATGTTTAGATATGAGAGACCTCAAGCAGGAAGGTATAGACAATTCCATCAATTAGGAATAGAGGTTTTAGGTATAAAGGATCCCATTGCAGATTTTGAGATTATAAAAATTGCTTTAGATTTCTTACAAAGATTAAAACTATCAAATTTAGAAATAGATATAAATTCTTTAGGGTGTATAAAATGTAGACCTTATTATAAGGAAGCCTTAAAAGAATATTTTTTTTCAGTACAGGAAGAACTTTCTGAAATTGATAAAGATAGATTAAAAAGAAATCCTTTAAGGCTTTTAGATTCAAAAGATGAAAATATAATTAAACTAAAAGAAAAGGCTCCTCAAAGCTTAGATTACTTATGTGAAGAATGTAAAGAGCATTTTGAAAAAGTTAAAAATTATTTAGATATGGATAATATTAACTATAAAGTAAATCCTAAACTTGTTAGAGGATTAGATTACTATACAAGAACAGTTTTTGAAATATCTACAAATCTTTTAGGGGCTCAAAATGCTATTGTAGGCGGGGGAAGATATGACAACTTAGTTGAGACATATGGTGGACCATCAATTCCTGGTTTAGGCTTTGCTATAGGAATGGAAAGACTTATAATTTTATTATCAAAATTAGGAATAAATTTAAAAAACAAGGATAAAAAGCTAATTTATTTTTTAATTCCAGAAGATAAATATTTAAAAACTGCTATAGATTTATCTCAATATTTAATAGAGAAGAAATTTAAAATTAATATAGGGAATCCTAATACATCTTTAAAAAATCAATTAAAAATAGCAAATAAAATAGGTGCTGATTATGTTTTTTTTGTTGACTCCATTACTAACGAGAATAAAATTAAGATTAAGAATCTTAGTACTGGAGAGGAAAAAATCATTCCTTTAAATGAATTATCATTAGAGCTTGAGACTATGATATAATTACTAAAATTTTTTCCTTAGGAAAGGTGGGAAAAATTCTTGAAAAGAACAAATTATTGTGGAGAAATTGATCTCTCTTTTAAAGATAAAAAAGTTTGTTTAGCGGGATGGGTAAATAGAATAAGACATCATGGTAGTCTCATTTTTGTTGATCTGAGAGATAGAACAGGTGTTATTCAGTTAGTATTCAATCCTGCAATTTCTAAGGAGATATACGAGAAGGCAGATAATTTAGGAATAGAATGGGTAATAGTAGTTGAAGGAATTGTAAGAGAAAGACCTGAAGGTATGAAAAATCCAAAAATAAAAACAGGAGATATAGAAATAGAAGTTCATAAAATAGAAATTGAAAATCAATCAAAACCTTTACCCTTTAGTTTATGGGGTAATAAAGAAATAGATGAAAATATAAGGCTTAAATATAGATATTTAGATTTAAGAAGAGAAAAAATGCAATATAATTTCTATATACGCCATAAGTTATTTTTATCTATGAGGAATTTTTTAGATAAGAAGGGATTTTTAGAAATAGAAACTCCAAATCTTATTGTTAGTACACCTGAAGGTGCAAGGGATTTTATAATACCAAGTAGACTACAAAAGGGGAAATTTTACGCACTTCCTCAATCACCTCAACTTTTTAAGCAACTTTTGATGATATCTGGTTTTGATAAGTATTTCCAAATAGCTCGTTGTTTTAGAGATGAGGATTTAAGAGCAGATAGACAACCTGAATTTACTCAATTAGATATTGAAATGTCGTTTATTGACCAAGATGATATTTTTTCCCTTGTTGAAGAATTGTTTAAAAATGTCTTAAAAGAAGTTTTAGATATTAACATAAATATACCTTTTCCAAGAATGACATATAAAGAGGCAATTGAAAAATANGGAAGTGATAAGCCAGATTTAAGATATGATCTAAATATTATCGATCTAACAGATGTCTTTAAAGATTTACCATTAACCTTTCTACAAGATATTGTTAAAAGTAATGGAAAAGTAAAGGGTATAGTACTTAACAATATTTTACCTTCAAGAAAAGAATGGGAAATAATTGAGGAAAAAGCAAGGAATTACGGAGCTAAAGGAATTATTTGGTTTAATTACTCTGATGATTTACGTTCATCTATAAGTAAGTTTATAGATGAAAGATTTAAAAATAAACTTATCTCTATATCTTCACTTAAAAATACATCATCCTTAATTGCCTTAGCAGGGGAGGAAAATGAAATATTAAAAATATTGGGTAAACTTAGATTAGACCTCTGTGAAATATTTAGTATAAAGCCAAAAGGTGGATTACATTTTCTTTGGATAACAGATTTTCCTTTATTTGAAATAGATAAAGAAACAGGAAGAATTATTGCAGAACACCATCCCTTTACTTCTCCAAAAATTGAAGATATAGAACTCTTAGAAAAAGACCCTTTAAAGGTTCATGCCCAATGTTATGACTTAGTTTTAAATGGAACTGAATTAGGCAGTGGAAGCATAAGGATTTATAAAAGAGAATTACAAGAAAAAATATTTAAGATTTTAGATCTATCAAAGGAAGAANTAGAAAAAAGATTTGGTTTTTTATTAGAAGCTTTTGAATATGGNGCTCCTCCTCATGGGGGAATAGCTATAGGCTTAGATAGAGTTGTTGCTATATTAACAAANTCTAATTCTTTAAGAGATGTAATTGCTTTTCCAAAAACTCAAAGTGGAACATGTCCTTTAACAGGAGCTCCTTCAGAAGTAAGTCCAGAACAACTTAGAGATGTACATATATGTATATCTGATAATTAAGGAGATAGTATATGTCTATTGAGAAAGAAGCTATAGAAATACACAAAAAATATAAGGGTAAATTAGAAATAAAAAGTAAAGTGGTTTTAAAAAATAAAAAAGATCTTTCATTAGTTTATACTCCTGGTGTTGCTGAAGTATGTAATGAAATTTATAAAAATCCTGAGATGGTTTTTGATCTCACTATTAAATATAATACTGTAGGGGTAATTAGTGATGGCTCTGCTGTACTTGGTTTAGGAAATATCGGTCCATATGCTGCAATTCCTGTAATGGAAGGAAAGGCAATACTTTTTAAAAATTTTGCTGGAATAGATGCTTTCCCAATTTGTTTAAATACACAAGACCCTGATAAAATTATAGAGATTATCTATAATTTGTCTCCAATATTTGGAGGTATAAATCTTGAAGATATTTCTTCTCCTCGTTGTTTTTATATTGAAAGGGAGCTAAAGAAAATATTAGATATCCCTATCTTTCATGATGATCAACATGGAACCGCTATAGTTACATTGGCAGCATTAATAAATGCTCTTAAAATTAAAGGCTCAAAATTAGAAGAAGTAGGAATTGTAATTTTAGGTGCTGGAGCAGCGGGACTTGCAATTGCAGATTTTCTAATTCATGCTGGTGCAAAAGAGATCAAAATAGTTGATAGATATGGCATAATATATCCAGAGAGAAAAGAGGGAATGAATGAGGAGAAATTAAGATTAGCTCAAATTACAAATCCAGAAGGTGTAATAGGTAAATTGGAAGATGCTTTAAAAGGTAAAGATGTTTTTATAGGGGTTTCTCAAGGAAAATTATTAACAAAGGATATGATTAAAAAAATGAACAAAAATCCTATAATATTTGCTATGGCAAATCCTATACCAGAAATAATGCCTGAAGAGGCAAAAGAAGTAGGCGTCAGAATTATAGGTACCGGAAGATCTGATTATCCAAATCAGATTAATAATCTCTTAGCCTTCCCTGGAGTATTTAGAGGAACTTTAATCGTTAGAGCAAAAGAAATTAATTTAGAAATGAAGCTTTCTGCATCTTATGCTATTGCAAATCTTATAGAAGAGCCCAATGAAGATTATCTTATACCTTCACCATTAGATAAAAGAGTTGTTCCTCATGTAGCTTTAAATGTAGCTCTAACTGCAATTCAGACGAAATCTGCAAAAATTATAAAAACAAAAGAAGATATTGAAGAGGAAATAAAGAAATTTATTGATGGAGGAATTAATGAATAAATTTAATACTTTAGTTGTTGTAGGTGCACAATGGGGAGATGAAGGTAAAGGGAAAATAATAGATTGGATTGCACAATCTGCAGATGTTGTTATAAGATTTAATGGTGGAAATAATGCAGGACATACAGTTGTTTTAGAGGGAAAAGTTTTTAAATTTAGATTACTTCCCTCTGGAATAATGTCTCAAAAAATTATTAATATTATAGCAAATGGTGTAGTAGTTAATCTCTCTTCATTATTAGAAGAAATTGAAGAAATAGAGAAAATGGGTGTATCAATAAAAAATCTTTATATAAGTGATCAGGCAGTTTTAATTTTACCTTATCATATTTTATTAGATAAATTCATAGAGGAAAAGAGAGGAGATAAAAAATTAGGAACTACCGCAAGAGGAATTGGACCTGCATATACTGATAAGGTTTCAAGAGAAGCTATATTTATAGGTGATCTTTTAGATAAAGATATATTTATTGAAAAGCTTAAAGATATATATTCTTTAAAAAGAAGTATATTAACAAATGAATTTGCTTTCCCATCTATAGATGAAGTTATTAATTCTCAATATCATGCCTTAGAAGAAATACTAAAAAGAGATGTTTCTATAGTTAATACTGTCCCATTAATTAATACTCTAATATCTCAAGGGAAAAAAATTTTATTTGAGGGAGCTCAGGGTACTTTACTTGATATAAATTTTGGAACATATCCTTATGTAACATCATCCTCTACTATTTCAGGAGGAGTATGTATAGGAACAGGAGTAAGTCCTAATAAAATAAACAAAATAATTGGAGTAGTTAAGGCTTATACCTCAAGAGTTGGAGAAGGACCTTTTCCCAGTGAAATAACTGGTGATCTTGCTAACTATATTAGAGAAAAAGGCCAAGAATTTGGAACTGTTACAAGACGACCAAGAAGAGTAGGTTGGTTAGATCTTGTTTCATTACGCTACTCTCAATTAATAAATGGATTTTCAAGTATAGCATTAACAAAGATTGATGTATTATCAGGTTTAGAAGAAATAAAAGTGGTAAGAGGATATAAATATAAAGGTAAAATTATAGAAGAATTTCCAAGTCTATCCTATAAAATATCTCTTTGTGAACCTATTTTTGAATCTTTACCAGGATGGAAAGATTCGTTAGAAAATATTAGGGAATTTTCAAAACTTCCTTATAATACTCAGAGATATATTAATTTTATTGAGAAAGAATTAGGNATTAAAATATCATTAATAGGAACTGGAAATAAAAGAGAAGATATTATTGTTATAGAAGATCCATGGAAATAGGAATGAAATTTTTATCAAATTCATATTTGGATACTATAAATTTAGGAATAAAAATTGGAGAAAAAGCACTTCCTGGAGACTTCTATATTCTTATAGGTGATTTGGGAACTGGCAAAACAACTTTTTTAAAGGGATTTGCAAAGGGACTTGGTATTAACAAACCTATTATAAGTCCTTCTTTCCTAATTATTAAAGAATATCAAGGAAAGTATCCTTTTATACATATAGATGCATATAGGATTAATTCTTATATAGAGATATTGAATTTAGGATGGGAAGAATATTTAGATGGAAAAAAAATTATTGCAGTTGAATGGGGAGAAAAAATAAAAGAATTATGGCCAGAGGAGTTTCTTAAAATATATTTTTTTCATAAAACATTAACAACAAGAGAATTAATATTTGAAATAAAAGGGGATAGATTTAAAAATCTTCTTAAAGAATTAAGACTATGAAGATATTAGCAATTGATACTACAGGCAGACAAAGTATTTTAACACTCTGGGAAAAGAATAAGGAATTTTGGGAAATTTCCTACTCAACAGATTCTAAATACTATGGGGAAAGTATAATTCCAAATTTAGAAATTCTTCTTAAGATGTGTAATTGGAAATTAGAAGATATTGATTTATATGTGGTAACAAGAGGACCTGGCTCTTTTACTGGAATTAGGATTGGAATTATANTTATAAAAACCCTTGCTCAAATTTTCAATAAACCAATAGTTGCACCTTTAACCTTAGATGTATTAGCTTACCAAAATAAATTTCCAGGAACTATAATAAGTGTAATTCCTACAAAAAGAGATGAGATTCATATTGCATATTATAAAAACTGGGACCTTTTTGAAAAGATAGGGAGAGAAAAAGTTATATCAATTAAAGAATTTTTAAAAGAACTTGTGAATATAAAAAACGAGATATTATTAGTAGGCGAAATTCCTGAAATAATTAAGAATAATATATCAAAAAAAGTAATTCTTCTCTCATATTCTCCATGTCTTTTAAAGGGAGCAACCTTAGCTGAATTAGGATATGTATTCTTCCAAAAAGGAGAATACACAAATTATTTAGAACTAAGACCTTATTATGGTCAAAAATCTAGTGCAGAAATAAATTGGGAAAGGACATATGGTAGAAGAGAATAAAGAAATAATAATAAGACCTATGACAGGTAAAGACATTGAGGATGTTTATGAGATAAATAGACTTTCTTTTTCCCATCCTTGGAGCAAAGAAAGTTTTGAGAAAGAAATATACAATAATAAAATTGCTCACTATTTTGTAGCAGTAATGAATAATAAAATTGTTGGATATATAGGATTTTGGCATATGTTTCAAGAGGTACAGATTACATCCATCGCTGTTCATCCTGATTATAGAAGGTTAGGTATTGGAGAAGCACTTTTAGATTATATAATAGATATATGCGAGAAAAATAATGTTAAGGAAATAATATTAGAAGTTAGGATTTCAAATACTATTGCTCAAAACTTATATTTTAAGAAAGGATTTAAAAAAATTGGTGTTAGGAAATGGTATTATAGAGATGGGGAAGATGCTTTAGTAATGGTAAAAAAGCTATTTTAAAGGGGTTTGATATGAATATATTAGGTATTGAAACATCTTGTGATGAAACCAGTGTTGCTATAATCAGAGATGGAAGAGAAATTCTCTCAAATTTGGTTTCTTCTCAAATAGAAGATCATAAAATATTTGGTGGAGTAGTTCCAGAAATTGCATCAAGATTACATGCAGAGAAACTAAATCCTCTTCTTAAATTAGCTTTTGAGGAAACTGGTTTAACTTTTAATGATATAGACCTTGTTTGTGTAACACAAGGACCAGGACTTGTGGGAGCTCTTTGGATAGGAATAGTTTCTGCAAAAACGATAGCTTTTGCACTTAATAAGCCTTTAGTTGGTGTTAATCATTTAGTTGCCCATATATTTGCGAATTTCCTTAGAGATGATCCTCCAATTTTCCCTTTTATTTCATTGATCATTTCAGGAGGTCATACAGAATTTTTATTAGTAGAAGATTATGATAAATACAAAATTTTGGGACAAACCTTAGATGATGCTGCAGGAGAAGCCTTTGATAAGGTTGCGAGATTATTAGATCTTGAATATCCAGGTGGCCCTGCTATTGAAAAATTATCAGAAGGTGGAAAATTAAATTTCAATCTTCCAAAAGTAAAATGTGATAGAGATCTTGATATCAGTTTTAGTGGATTAAAAACATATATGCTTTACTTAATTAGGGATATAAAAAGAGAAGGTAAAGATTTACCTGTTTCTGACCTTGCTTTTTCCTTTCAGTATAGAGTTGTAGAAGAACTTTTAGAAAGATCAATTTTAGCTATAAAAAGGTTTGGTATAAATAGATTAGTATTAGCAGGAGGTGTTGTAGCTAATAAATATCTTCAAAATAAATTTTTGGAAGCAAGTAAAAAAGAAAGATTTGAGCTATATATGCCTCCTCCTAATCTATGCACAGATAATGCTGCAATGGTAGCATGTGCAGGATATTATTTATATAAGAAGGGAAAAACTAATGATTTTTATCTTTCAGCAGAACCTTCATTATCTATTGGATAATTTCTAATGAAGAATCTAAATAAGACTTTAAAAAGTGGTTTTAAATATTCAATCTTATTAAGTATATTAGTGATATTAGGAATTCTTATCTTTACTATAGATAAGAGAACAATAGATGTTCTTCTTAAATTAAATATTTCTATTATATTTTATGCCATTCTTCTTAATATTCTTAGCTGGTTTTGGGCAGCTCTAAGATACATGTGTCTTGTAAACAGTGTAGGAAAAAAATTAAACTTTATTGAAGCATTACTAATTCACTTATCTTACTATTTTGCATCCTCTGTTACTCCAACTTCTGCAGGAGGAGAACCTTTAGAAATATATCTTCTTTCAAAAAGAGATATAAAGATTGGTCAAACAACAGCAATATCTCTTCTTAGGTACGTTATAAATACTTTAACTTTTGTTATTTCAACTCCTATAATACTATATTACTTTTCCTATTTATTTCCTAATAAAATTATAGGAGAGGCTGTAAAATATGGTTCTATCCTTTTTTTTCTTATAGTTTTTTTATTTCTTATAAGTTTATATAAACCTAAGCCAATGAAAAGACTTATAGCCATAATGCTTTTAAAGCTAAAACACTTTCCCTTTTTAAAAAATATACATCCTTATAAAATTATTAGAACTGTCTATAAAACAGTAGACGATTTTCATACTACTCTTTGGCTTTTCTTAAAAACAAAAAAATTATTTCTTTTACAAGTTTTTTTACTTAATATACTTTCTTGGTTAACTTACTTCTTTATTGCTCCGACTATATTAAAAGGTTTCGGATTAAAAGTTTCTTGGATGAATTTAATATTAATACAAATTCCTACTTTCTTTCTTCTTCTCTATATCCCAACACCTGGGGGTAGTGGGGCAGCAGAACTCTTATTCTCAATAACTTTTGCCCCTTTTGTCCCAAAACATATGTTAGGTATTTTTATAATAATCTGGAGATCTTTGACCCATTATTTTACATTATTTATAGGCGGTTTAATTCTAATATATGTTATTGGAATAAAAAACTGGGGAAATTAAATATTTAATTTTAAAGTTAAAAATGATATAATTTTTTAGTTTAAATTTTGGTTTTTTTGGAGGTGAAATTATGTACGAATTAACCAAATTAAAAATGTATACTACAAGCTGGTTCTTGGAACAGATATTTAAGTATGTAGCAAAAGATTATCAGAAAAGAATACCTAAACTTGTAAATATAGTAAAAAAATTTAGTCCTGATGAGGGTGTAGATCACATTTTAGAAGTGATTGAGGATAATTTGGAAAAAAATCCTGGAGTACAGAAACTTATTCATAAAATTTTTACAGACTACGATCCTAAATATGCATGTAGGATTTTTGCATTAGTTATTATAAATGTTGGTTTCTTTTGGACATATTATGAAAAGTTTAATTCCAAAAGATTTGATATAGCAACTCCATATACTATATTGATTAGCCCAACCATGAGATGTAATTTACAGTGTTATGGTTGTTATGCTGGAAATTATTCTAAAGATGATGATTTACCTCCTGAAATTGTAGAGAAAATAATAAGAGAGGGCGAGAATATTGGAACATACTTCTATACAATTCTTGGAGGAGAACCCTTTGTATATCCTAATCTTATGGATATTGTTAATAAACATCCTGATTCTATCTTTCAGATATTTACAAATGCTACTTTATTAAATGAAAATATAATTGAAAAATTTTGGAAGAGTAGAAATGTGGTTCCTGTTTTATCTCTTGAAGGAGGATTAGAAGAAACAAATGAAAGAAGAGGAAAAGGTGTTTATGAAAAAGTTGTACTTGCTATGGACCTTCTAAAAGAAGCTGGGATACCTTTTGGATATTCTATAACTTTAACAAGATATAATTATAATGCAGTAACAAAACCAGAGTTTTATCAGTGGCTTGCTGACAAAGGAGCTTTTTTTGGGTGGACATTTTTATATATGCCTGTAGGAAGAAACGATGATCCTTCCTTGATGCCTACACCAGAACAAAGAGCAGAATATGGAAAATTTATAAGAAAAATAAGAGGAAATCTTCCTATATATCCTATGGATTTCTGGAATGATGCACCATATGTGGGAGGTTGTATAGCTGGTGGAAGAAGATATATACATATAAATCATAAAGGAGAGGTTGAACCGTGTATATTTGCACATTTTGCAGTAGATAATATTAAAAATAAATCCTTAATTGATGCCTTAAGTTCAAATTTCTTTAGAGAGATAAGAAAAAGACAACCTTTTCATGAAAACTTACTTTTACCATGCATGATTATAGATTCTCCTTGGATATTAAGAGAAATTATTGCAAAAACAGGAGCTCATCCTACTCATCCTGGAGCAGAAGATATTATAACAAAATTCAAGGATGAAATAGATAATTATGCTAAAGAAGTAAGAAAGGCTCTTAATCCAATATGGGTTGAAGAATTTGGAGGAAAAATACCTGATGAAGAACCTTTGGAAAAAGAGGTGAAGGTGTAAATGGCAATAACAGAAAGAAGAAGGCAATTTTTAGAAGCCCTTCAAAATTTATATAAAGAAAAAAATAGACCTTTACATTACTATGAGATTGCAAAATTGGTTAAAGTAAGTCCAGCAACTGCTTATGATATATTGCAACTTCTTCATAAAGAAGGTTATATTGAAACTGTGTATGAAGAAAGTTCTAAAAAAAGAGGAAGAAAAAGGGTCTACTTTAGACCAAAGGAAGAAAATTCATCTATAATAATAAATATAGATAGAACAAACCCTTTTATTTTATGTGTTTCTTTTCTACTCTTTTTATTGAAAAAGCTACAGTGGAGTGAAGAGATTAAAAACTATCTTCTTTTTATTCTTGGAACATTTAAAATAAATACAGAAATTCTCTTATTATTAGTGCCTTTATTAATCTTAGGTTATTTAGGGAAAAATATTTATCAAGGTTTAAATAAAGAGGCAATAAAAAAGAATTTAGAAGATTATTGGAAAGCCCTATCCAATTTAGCAGATGAAGAAAAAAAAGCTTTATATAATTTGATACTTAGCATGATTAAAAATGTATAGGGGGTTCAAGAATAACCCCCTTTTTATTACAATCTTGAAACTCTAATTAAACCAGAAATATTTATAATTTCTATACCATTTTTCTCTAAATTATCAAGGAGTATATTCATACCAAGAGAATCAGAGGCCATATGTCCTGCTATAACAACATTAATATGATATTTTTCTGCTTCTTTTCTATGATCCTCACTCATATGCATACAAATTATAGTTCCTATACCAGTATTTGCCATTTTCTCAATTAATTCAACCGCTCCCTCGGTTCCTCCAGTCATATCAACAAATATTTTTCCCGCTCTATTTTTATGATTTCCTACAAGAATCTTAGGGGGATTATTTCTTTTTATAGCTTCTCTATATTCAGGAATTTCTTCCAAAATTTCCAAAACTTCTCCCACAGTATATGGATTATTCTCATCAAAGATTTTTTGTAAATAAGTAGCTACACAATTATCTGCAGGAGTATGACAACACATGAATGGTATATCTAAAAGTCTTGCTGCATCAACAGATTTATAATGATTTACAGGAAGAACCTTTCTTTCTACCTCAGAAATTCTTGGAGCTAATAATCCTTCTGCAATATTAATAGGAATACCCCACTTATATAAAAGATCTTCTTGAAGATGCATTACTTCATAAAAATTTGCATAAGCCTTTCCTTGAGGGTGATGGGAAATAACAAGATCAATTTTTCTTCCTTGTCTTTCCAGCTCTTTTGCCAAAAGTAATTCTGAGGTATCAATATCAATACCTGACAAAATCCTTTTAACCTCTTTATTTGGATCTCCATAAAGAATTCTCGTATCTGAATATGGATTTGATAGCTTTTCCAAATCAAATCTTTCTTTTTCTTTTTCACTTAATTTTTCATATTCTTTTCTTGTTCTCTCTAAGATTTTTTGAACATTATCCCAACCTCGGGGGTCATTTTTCATTCCCAAATTGACGATGAGATTGTAAATTTCTTTAATATTCATTAGTTCTTCCTCCTCTAAAATATAAATTTTTCAAATCTTTCTACAATTTTTATTATATCATAGAATATTACAACAATTCTTTAAGGTATAAAATTATAAAAATACCCCCTTTCTATGTTTGAAAGGGGGTATTTAATTTATATATTAGAATTTCCACATAAAAGGATTCTCAGTTTTGTATAATATATTATTCTGGAGAGGATGGTAAATCTCTTCTATACCAATTAATTTTAAGACCTCGTATATATACTTTGCAACATGCTTAAATCCTACAGCAGTATGATGAGGAAATTTCTTTTCTAAAAGAACATATCTATAAAATCTTCCCATCTCTTTTATGGCAAATACACCTATACTTCCAAAAGATTTAGGATCCATATCAAGTATTTCNCCTTCAGCAATATATGAAATTAATCTTGNCTCTGGAGTTGCATGAATTCGGAAAATAAGCATTTCTCCAGGTCTCAGTCTTCCCTCCAATGTACCTCTTGTAATTTCAGGTTCTTTTCCTGGCTCCATTAATCTATGCATAATTAATTGGTATTTCATAGAGTAGTCTAAAAGACAGCAAGAAGGAGTGTTTCCACAATGAAAACCCATAAAAAGATCTGTTGGTTTATAATCTTTAATCTTATCCTTTTGTTCCTCTATAAGGTCATAAGGAACTGTATTGTTCACATCTAAAAGTGTTGCTGGTATTTCACTGGTAGTATAAATTATGTATTCACTCAAGGCTCCATATACATCTACCTCACAAGCTACAGGAATACCCTTTGTAGCAAGTCTGGAATTTACATAACATGGAACAAAACCAAAATATTTTTCAAAAGCTGGCCAACACTTATTTGCAAAAATACCATATTCCGATGCACCTAAGTTTTTCTCCATGAAGTTAAGTAATGCTACTTCATATTGAGCTAATTTTCTGAGTAATTCTGGATATTTATTCCCTGTACCAAGTTCTTTTTTCATATCTTCCATAACTTCTGGAATTCTTGGATCATTTTCAGCACTTCTATATACATCGTAAAGATCAAGCTCACTATTTTCCATTATAGAAATCCCAATATCATATAAAGGCTTTATAGGAGTATGCATAGTTACAAAATCTTGAGGTCTGGGGCCAAAAGAAAATATCTTAAGTTTTTTCAAGGCAAGAAGGGTTCTTGCAATAGGTATAAATTCTTTTACCATTTCTGCAATTTCAGAAGGAATACCAACAGGATAATGTGGTATATAAACTTTTACATTCCTTAATCCAAGATTATAAGATAAACTTAAAAAACCACAGTAAGCATCTCCTCTTCCATTAAAAAGGTCTTTTCCTGTCTCTTCTCCTGCTGCACACACCATTACAGGACCATTAAATTTTTGAGCAAGTAGAGATGTAGGCCCTTCGGGCCCAAAATTTCCCAGATAAATTATTAAGGCATTTACCCCTTTTTCTTTAACTTCGTTTAAGGCTTTTATCGTATCATTTTCATTTTCTATAATAGTTTCAATATTTGTAATAGGAATACCTTTCTTATTACATTCTTCTACTACTTTATTTTTCCTGTTACGAGAAAGTTCAATTGGAAAGCAATCTCTACTGACAGCTACAATCCCAAGTTTTACATCAGGAATATTTTTCAAGATAAATCACCTCCTAATTTATTTCTGACCATATATTTCATGAAATCTCCCAAACCATTTTTCAATCTCTTCCTGAGGAAGAGATTTTGGGTCTCCCATAGTTAGGGCAAGATAACAAGTTTTTGCAATTTCTTCCACCATTACAGCATACTTCAAGGCTTCTGTTGGGGTTTTTCCAAAAGTAAATACTCCATGGTTTCTTAAAAGAACAACAGGTACAAAAGGTAAATGCTTTTTAATCCATTTAGGTCTATCCTCCCTATTTATAACCTCTAATAGAGCCTTTCCAACATCCTCTAAAGGTAGAGGAGATGCATACCTCGCTATTGGAATTTCCTCTCCAAAATAGTCTGCATGAGATGTCAGATATACAGGAATAGGTTTCCCTAAAATAGCAAAACTTGTAGCATATGGAGAATGTGTATGGACTATTCCTCCAATATCTTTACGTTCTCTGTAAACTATAAGATGAGATAGAGTATCAACTGAAGGATTTAAATCTCCTTCAACTATATTACCTTCAAGATCAACAATAACCATCTTTTCTGGAGAAAGATCCTCGTATTTAATTCCACTTGGTTTTATAACTATATATCCAGTATCAAAATCTCTTCCACTTACATTTCCACTGGTCATAACCACAAGATTATTCTTAGNNAGCTCCATATTCATTTTGTATACTTCTTCTCTTAATTTAGGTAAAAGCATCTCCTATTACCCCACTTTATAATTATTTTTGTTTTTTAAGTCTTATAACATTCCATGAAAACTTAGGTAAAATTACTTCCAGAATGTTATTGTCAATCTTTGCATTTTCTGCTAAATGGGGTACAACTTTATTAGGATTCTCAGGAGTATTCCCAGCAAAAGGATTATCATATTCATATACAATGTTTTCAACAACTTTATAATTTTCAAATCCTTTCAAGTTGTACTCCACTAATAACTCTTCTTTTACATCTCTATTGACTGNAAAGATAGAAATAGACTCTTCCTCTTCATTGTATGTTGCAATAGTCTCTAATACAGGTACATCAGTATAAAGTTTTGAATCATATTTGGGTGAATCAATTTTTAAGAATAAAACTAATCCATGACCATAATTTGACGCATGTAAAAATGGATAATAGATAGTCTGTCGGTAGGCTATACCTCCTTTAACCGTTGTAATTGGAGCTAATACATTAACTAGTTGAGCTAAACATGCAATCTTCACTCTATCCGCATGTCTTAGAAGAGTAATTATCATACAACCAACCAGTAAGGCATCAGCAAAATTATAATCCTCTTCAAGAAGTGGAGGAGCTATTTGCCATGGCTCAATTTTTCTATCCTTTTCAAAAGAATGATACCAAACATTCCATTCATCAAATGAGATGTGAATATTTTTCTTTGCTCTTTTCACAGCCTTGACATAGTCAATAGTAGATACAACAGTTTTTATAAAACCATCCATATCCAAATTCTTAGCCATAAAACTTGGAAGATCTGGATTATCAGGTAGAGCTATAAAGGAATCAGAACTACCAGGAAAATTAGCATAATAATGAAGAGAAACATAATCTACTACATCATAAGTATGTTCCAAAACAATTCTTTCCCATTCAGGAAAAGTTTGCATGCCAGGTCCAGAGCTTCCACAAACTACAAGTTCTATATTTGGATCAACCTGTCTCATAACTTTTGCTACTTCCCTTGCCAATCTCCCATATTCATGAGGTAATTTATGACCTATCTGCCATTCTCCATCCATTTCATTTCCAAGATTCCATACTTTTATTTTATGGGGCTCTGAATAACCATGTTTTCTTCTTAAATCACTATAATAGGTCCCCCCTGGAAAATTGCAATATTCTACTAAGTTTCTTGCCTCATCTATACCACGTGTACCTAAATTAACTGCCATCATTACCTCAGAATTAACTTTTTTTGTCCAATCAACAAATTCATTAATTCCAACCTCGTTTGGTTCTATACTTCTCCATGCAAGTTCAAGCTTTTTAGGCCTTTGTTCCTTAGGTCCTATACCATCTTCCCAATTATATCCTGAAACAAAATTTCCTCCAGGATATCTTATAATAGGAGTTTTAAGAGCTTTCACCAACTCAATTACATCTTTTCTAAAACCTTGCTCATCTGCTTGAGGATGTTCTGGTTCATAAATTCCTGTATAGATGGCTCTACCTAAATGTTCAATAAAAGACCCATAAATCCTTTTATCTACCTTAGAAATTGTAAATTCTTTGTCAAGAATTACTTTTGATTTTTTCATAATTTCACAAACCTCCCATTACAAATTTTATCAAACAGAACCTCTTTCTATTAATATCGGTTTAAAAATCACATGAATTGGCTCCTTTCTTTCCTTTGTTAATCTCTCTAAAAGAATCTCAGATGCTTTTAACCCCATTTCATACATTGATATATCTATAGTAGTAAGGGGTGGTTCTAAAAGATCTGTAAAATCTAAATTATCACATCCTATTAAAGCTATATCATCTGGGATTTTTATCTTCATTTTCTTTAAAATTTTCATAACTTCTATTGCTATGGAATCACAGAAACAAAAAATTGCTGTAGGTTTTCTTTTTTTAGAAAAAGCATCCTCTAAAATTTCTTCAAGTTTCCTCTCTGGATCTAATGAATATATAAGATTATTATTTATTCTTAAACCTGCTTCGGATAATGCTTTCTTATATCCTTCTAATCTAAAAATTGCACTTGAGCTTTTCCAAGAATTAATAAATAAAATTCTTTTATGACCTTTTGAAATAAGATATTCTGTTGCAATTTTTCCAACCTCAAAATCATCACAAATCACAAAGTTTACATTATCTTCCTTAGTTCTTCTTCCAACGAGTACAAATTCTATATTATTATCAATAAGATATTTAACTGTTTCTGATTCAAACTCAACAGGAGCAATAATTAATCCATCTACTCTTTGTTCTCTTAAAGTAATAATGGATTCTTTTTCTTTTTTAGGAATCTCATTGGAATTATATAAAGCAATTGTATATCCTTTGGAGCTTAAAAAGCTTTCTATTCCAGAAACTACAGCTGCATAAAATGGATTTAAAATTGTTGTAATAACTACCCCTATTTTTTTTGTCTTACCTGAGATTAAACTTCTTGCAAGGGAGTTAGGTATATATCCTAATTTTTTAGCTGCTTCTAAAACTTTCTTTTTTGTATGAGAACTTATTTCTCCCTTATTATTTAAAGCACGAGATGCTGTTGCTATACCAACTCCAGCAAGTTTTGCTACATCTTTTATTGTAACATGTTTCATCTCTCTCCTCTCAATTTTTTACTAAATATTATACTATATTCTAATTTATTGAAATTATTTTTTCAAGATCTTTTAAGACTTATATTATTTTATTTTTATTCTTAAAATCGTAATAGAATATCCTTTAAAAATATAAAGGAATGGATTTGTTAAACTGCTTACTTGCAACTCTTTTGGAAATACTTTTATATTATCAAAATAATTCTCATCAAGAGGATCTTTTGAGGAGATCTCAACAACTTTTGCTGTCCCTTTTAGCTGGGCTCCTTTTATATCAATTTTTACTTCTCTATTCTCAGGCCATGGATTCACAACCTTTATTATTATTTCCTGAGATTCTTTATCTAAGCTACAAACGTGATATAAAGACTTAAATTTATAACCAATTAATGTTAGTAGTTCATTTGATAATGATGAACTTAATACTACATCTCCACGATTTTCACTAAATATTTTTTGAACATAGTAATTTGGAGTTCCAAATACTCTGATACTATCAAACCATATCAAATCTGGAACCCATTGAGACATATTAATACGATTAAATAGAGGTGCATAAGATGCCATTATCACAATATCTGAATTTTTCTCTAAACTTGTCATAAAAGCAGCTTCTGCAAGTGCAGATTGTAAGTTATTTCTTCTCCCAAGTGTATGAGCTGCATATTCTCCTAACATTANCTTTGGTCCTTCCTTAGGATATTTTGCATATCTCTCTGAGTTTGCTAAAAACCATTCAGGAGATGTATAAATATGTTCATCAAATATATCAACACCTATTTCTCTTGCCCAATTCCATGCCTGTCTAAAGGCAGACCCTTCATAACTTGGTGGACCACTGAAAATTATTTTAATATTAGGATATTTTTCTTTTATAGCCTTCCAGAATAATTGAAATCTTACATGATAAACATCTCCCCAATTTTCATTTCCAATTCCTATATATTTAACATTAAATGGTTTCTCATGTCCTAACGAAGCTCTAATAGAACCCCAATATGTCTCCTTAGAACCATTTGCAAATTCAATAAAGTCAATTACATCTTTAACCCATTCATCCATCTGTTCAAGGGGACAATATTCTGCACCTCTAACTTGACATGACATTCCTGAATTGAATATGGGTACAGGCTCTGCCCCAAGATACTCACATAATAATAGATATTCATAAAACCCTATTCCATAGGATTGATGATAACCCCAAAGATTACGATTAGTTTTTCTTTCCTCTATCTTTCCAATAGTATCTTTCCATCTATATGCATTTTTTAAGCTATCTCCTTCCACAAGACAACCACCTGGAAATCTTACAAAACCTGGTTTTAAATCTTTTAACATTTCAACAAGGTCAATTCTCATGCTATTCCATGTCTTTTCAGGAAAAAGAGAGATCATGTCTAAACATAGAGAACCACTGCCTTGAATATACATAACAAAAAGAGCATTTGATATACTCTCATTAGCAGTAAGATCTAAATTTAATTTTTCCCATTTATCAGAAAAATTTTTATCTATTATTTTTTCACTTGTATACTTATTACCTCTTTTATCTTCTAATGAAACAATAATTTTTCCATTAAAATTTGGATCTCCTTTTGCATAAAAGGATAATTTATATGTTTCTCCTTTCTTAAGAGGGATTCCATCGTATCCATTATTTGTTAAAGATACTTGAGTGTTATTATATAAAGCAATTTTTAAATAATTTTGATTGTTGTTATTTAAAGGCTTTTTATTATCAATAGAAATTTGAGCATTTTTAAAATCATTAGCTTTAATACTCCAACCTTCAAGTTTATCTGTATGCTCAAAAGACCTATTTCTTATAAGTTCAGCATAAAGACCCCCATCAATAGCATGATTGATATCTTCCAGAAATATTCCATATAAAGTGCTTGGAATCTCAGGTCCTAAACTTGATAGATCAATACTTAAAACATGTTTAAATTCTGTACCTAAATTAATAGAAACAAGAAAAATAAATAAAATTAATAGAAAATATTTTAAAAATTTCATACCAACCACATCCTTTTTTCAATTTTTAAAAATTTTTATCTCCCTACAGATATAGAAATACCTTCCATTAAATATCTATGGAAAAGGACAAATATTAAGAGTGTAGGAGCAACCGAAACAAATGCACCCGCCATTAAAGGACCAATTCCTCTAAATGGATCCGCCCAGCCAGCAGCAAACCTTACTAAAGCTATAGGAAGAGTTAATTTCTCTGGAGAATTTAAAACTAATAAAGGCCACAAAAAGCTATTCCATGATCCTAAAAAGCTCATTAATCCTAAGGTAAGTAATGCTGGTTTTACATAAGGAACAACAACAGTTATTAAAAATCTCAATCTTGAACAACCATCTATCCATGCTGCATCCTCAAGTTCCTTAGGAATACCAAGCATATATTGTCTTAAGAGAAAAACTCCAAATGTACCTCCAAGTCCTGGTAAAATTAATGCAAGAAAGTTATCCATTAATCCTAAACTATGTATTATAAAAAATTGAGGAACTAAGAAAAGTACTCCTGGAAATGCAAGTATTGCAACATAACTCCAAAAAATTGTCTTTCTACCTCTAAATTTTAATCTTGAAAGAGCATATGCAGCTGGTGTTGCTATAAAAAGACCAGAAAGAGTAGAAATTACTGCAACAAATATACTATTTTGAAGACCACGAGTAACACTAATCCCACTTGCAGGAGCAAATACCAGTTGATAATTTTCAGTAGTAATTTCCTTAGGAATCCATCTTGGAACTTCTTCTGAAACAGCAGCATAAGTTGATTTAAAAGATGTTGATAACATCCAAAATATAGGTATAAACCATATTCCTGCAAGAATCCAAAGAATTATAGATATAATCAATCTTTGCCTATTTTTACTCATTTTTTCACTCCTCAGCACTTCTTATTGTTTTGGTTAACATAGCAAGTTGTATTAATCCAAAAATCAAAACAATTGCAAATATATACCAAGAAATAGCAGCCGCTCTACCTAACTCTTGACGAGTGAATCCCACAAGATATAAGTAATAAACCATGGTACGAGTACTTCCCGCAGGACCCCCTCCTGTAAAGAAATATACTTGATCAAACAGACCAAAAGCTAATAAAACTTGTCTTACCACATCAAAAAACAAGACATTTCTCATCCAAGGCAATGTAATATGCCAGAAGCATTTAAAGGGACCCGCACCATCAACTCTTGCCGCTTCATATTGTTCTGGAGGAATTCTTTGAAGAGCCCCTAAATATAATAAAACACTAAAACCTACAATCCACCATACAGTAGTAATAATAATACATGTCCAAGCTCTCGTTGGTGTTTCAAACCATGATATTGCTCCTTTTAGAATTCCAATTTTATTAAAATAATAGTTTGCAAGACCAGCTGGATAAGAAGCATAAATCCACTTCCAAGTGGTAAGAATTCCAACAGAGCCAAAAAATGTTGGAGATACAAAAGCAATTAAAAGCCATAATTTTCCATATATTTTTTGATTTAAAAGTAAAGCAATTAAAAGACCAACTATAATTGTAAGAGGAACACTGATGATTGCAAATATAACTGTATTTTTTACTGCTAACCAAAATCTATCATCATTCCAAATTCTTATAAAGTTTTCCATACCTATATAGATTCTTTGTCCCAACAAATTCCAATTATGAAAACTCATAATTAAATTAACTATCAATGGGGTTGCAATAAACAATAAAAAGAAAAAAAGATGGGGGAGTAGGAACCCCCAGTTTCCTAACTCCCACCATACTCTTCTAATAGAAATTTTCATATTAATCTCCCCCCTCACCATAATTATTTAACTGTAGCCCAGTAGTCATCTAAAATCTGTTGAACAGCTTTCTCTGCTTTTGCCATAGCTTCTTCTGGTGTTAGTTTTCTTGTTATTAAAACATCCTCAAGGTATACTGCTATTTCATCTAAAACTTCAGATATATATGGGAAGAATTGGAATGTTTTTACATATGGTAGTTGTTGAGCTACTACATATATATGAGGTAGTCTCTTTTTTAGCTCTTCACTTGTTGCAATTGATCTTCTTGCTGGGGTTTGTCCTGCAGCATACCAGTCAAGTGCATGTTCCCATAGATATCTTACCCATTTCATCGCTGCTTCAAATACTTTCTTATCTTGAACCATTACATTTGGTAAAGCTATGACATGTGAACCTCCAAAAACTGATCTCTTAGTACCTAATTGAGGAACTGGAGCATATCCAAAATCTTTACCAAGTGCTTGTAACCATGGGTTTATTGTCCAAATACCTGTTATTAATACAGATGTTTGTCCAGATTGGAATGGAGGTCCTGGATCTACAGCTGCTTTAGGAAGAATACCACGTTCTTGTAAATCCATCATAAATTTTAATGTCTCTACTGCTGCCTCTCTAAATGCAGGTTTCTTAAAGTCTGGTGTTAATAAATCTCCTCCGAATTGCCAGAGTAAATGAACAAATATCCATGACCAAGTAGGAGTCTCATAATATGGGGTTAATCCTTTTGGTGTTATCTTCTTTAAAGCTTCCATTGCTTTAATAAATTCAGCTCTTGTCTTTGGAGGTTTATCTGGATCTAATCCAGCCTTTTTAAAGTTTGCTTTATTATATGCCATATAGAAAATCCAAACATCAAGAGGAATACCATAATACTTATTATCTTTTACTAAACCTTCTAATAGTTGTGGGTATATATCACGAATGTTAATACCATATTTTAATAATTCTGTAGATGTAAATGGTCTGAATTGATCAAGATAAAGAGGCATATCAAATTTTCTAATAAATAGTACTTGTGGTGCTGATTTTGTTGCAATACCAGTGGATAATTTTTGTTTATACTCAACAGAGTTAACTACAACTAAATGTGTTACCTCTACATCTGGTGTTTGCTTATTAAAATCTTTAATAATTTGGTCCATATATGCACCATCTGCTCCACCGAGAGGAGTCATAAATGTTATCTGTACCTTAGCTTGTGGTAATGCAGAATTAAATATTACCATTAATATCATTAATATAAAGATTATCATTAATTTTTTCATGAAACTTCACCTCCCAATTAAATTAAAAATGGGAAATTTTAATTTTTTTTTATTTTCTAATTTTTTTTTGCACCTCCCTTCTGGAAACCTTTTCGGAAATGCTCAAATTTAAATATATTTTTTATTAAAGTTCTAGAAAAATTTTACTATTTATTTTGAATTATGTCAAGAAATTACCTTAAATTATATAAAGCTAAAACTTCTGATTCTGAAAGAGCCCTATCATAAATCCTAAGTTCATCAAATTTTCCTCTTAGAGCAGGGTCCCAATAATTTACACCAACAGCAAATGTTCCACCTGGTTTCAAACTAAATATGTCTGGAACAAGCCCTTCTTCTGTAGGTTTTCCATTTATTTGAACTTTCGTTATCATTTGTTTTCCATTAACATATACTTTTGCTTTTCCTTTATCTACAACTACTACTACATGATACCATTTCTCAGTTTGTAAATTTTCACTAAATAAACCATCATACCAAATATCCTTTGCATCATCTCTTGCCCAAAGTAATGTTCCTTGCGACCAACCAAATGGGACAAAGCTGATCCAATGAAATGCTCCTTGTGGATCTATATATACTCCAAAAAATGTTGTTGTATGCATAGTGAATCTTTCAATATATACCCAAAAAGAGACACTATAATCATAGTCTTTGATTAAATCATCAGGTAAAACTACACCCCTCTGTCCTGTAAGTAGTAAGGCTTTTCCAATTACCCCATCAGTATACTCTATAGTTGCAGCAGGGACTTGAATTCTTACACCAACCACCTTTCCTTCTCCAAATTTACCTGTTGCATCTTTTAGATTTTCATCAAAAGGGAAATATGCTATTAAATCTTTATTTGGGTCAAAAGTTACACTTTGAGAAAAACTTAAGGTTAAAGTAAATATACTTAAAATTAAAGAAAGGAGAATTAATCTTTTTATCATTTTTAAAACCCTCCTTTTTATTTATTTTTAATTCCCCAAATAGAAATTCCTTTTTCAGATAGACAAGTAAAGGTTACAGTTTTTTTCAAAGTATATGGATTCCATTGTGATAAAATTATACCCTTATACTCTTCTTTCCCTCCTTTCTCTTGAAGTAATAGATTAATATATTTATCTCTCACCTCCCATGAACCTATAATTTCTCCTAAAATAGATCCATCTTCTTTTAAAATTACTGTTAAAGGTGTTTTAATATCAGCAGTTATATCTTTTCCATGATTAATAAGGAAATATTCACCCACAATATCATTAATATTTAATTCAGAAATAGTCTCTCCACTATAAGGGAATGGTGCAATAACAGGCCAACCATCTGAGTTGAAAAACATTTGATGAACTCTCATGGTAAAATATTCACCTTTTCCAGGAAAACGTGTATGAAATACAATGTAATATTTATTGGTATTAGAATCATAATAAGCTGAATTATGACCAGGAGATACATAACCATAAGTTAAAGTACTTCTTGGATTTTCTTTATTTAGATTAAAATTACCAATAAGTTTTACTCCATAAGTACTAACTTTTGCCCTATCTCTTCCACTTGCTTCTATCATATTTTTATTTTCAGAATCAATATAAGGTCCATCGGGATTTTTAGAACGTGCAACTCTTATATTATATCCACCCTTAGAATCTAATCCACCATAACTTAAGAATAAATAATAATACTTAGTATCTGGATTATAGAGGATAAAAGATCCTTCCATTGGAGCATGATTTCCACCTGCAATTTTTTTACCATATCCTTGTTGTGGAAGAGGAAAACCTGTTTTTGGATCTAATTGAATAATATAAATCCCACCAAAATATGATCCATATGACATCCATAGCCTTCCATCTTTATCAAAAAATACATGAGGATCAATACAATTTGGATGTAATGCTGGATTATATAAAGTTCCATCAGGTGCTAATCCTTCTTCAAATCTAATACCTGATTTAAGAATTATTCCAATATTTCTATAAGGTCCTTCAATATTATCTGAAATTGCTAATCCTATAACTGAACGAAATGCCCCAAATGTACTTACACAATAATACATATAATATTTTTCATTAAGTTTTATCACGCTTGGTGCCCATATATCTGGAGCAGGAGTTTCTGCATATTCAAAAGCCTCAGACAATTCTTTACTTATATTAGGAATAACTGTATTTGAATCACTTTGATCATTATTTACCATTTGCCAAAGCATTAAATCTTTTGATTTTGCAACAGCAAGATGAGAGCCAAAAACGTAATAAATATCATTCGCTTTAACGATTGCAGGATCATGAACAGGTGCCCAAATTTGTAAAGGCATAATTTCATCTGATAAAACTGGGATTGACATAATGAATAGTATTAATAATACCAATATAATATAACGAATCATTTAAATAATCCTCCTATAATATCTTAAATAAAAATTTTTAGAATATCTTTTAGTAAAAATTATATTTTAAAATTAATTTTTTGTCAAATTTCTATCTTAGTTAGCATATAGCCAGCATTTTACTTCTCTATCATTCACAAAGAATATTGGTGGATCTTGATTTCTACATTTTTCCATAACATTGGGACATCTTAATGAAAATTTACATCCCCTTTCAGCAAACTCTATCGCTTCATCTACTGTAGGAGTGATCTCAATTTTTTTATTTGTCATTTCATCCTTAGATACAACTGGCTTTAAAATAGATTTTCTTAGAAGAGATGTATAAGGATGTAGAGGTGAATTTAAAACATCATCAATATTTCCAAGCTCAACAAAGTTTCCTCTAAACATTATTGCTATTCTATCACTTACATAGTAAGCAGTAGAAAGATCATGAGTTATATAAATAATACTGAGCTTTTTAGTATTTTTAAGTTCTTTAAATAAGTTAAGTATTGAAACTCTTAATGATACATCTAACATAGAAATAGGCTCATCTGCAACTAAAAGTAAAGGATTTAAGATTAATGACCTTGCTAATGATATTCTTTGCAATTGTCCCCCTGAAAATTCATGAGGATATTTTCCTTTAACCTCTTGAAAAGAAAGTCCTACAGAATTTAAAGATTCTTCAATTACCTCATCAATATTTCTATGTTTATCATTTTCTTTTATTAACTTAGCAGTATCATATAAGTATGTATCTATTCTTTTCAACGGATTAAATGTTTCATAAGGATTTTGAAATACTGGTTGAACTAATTTTATTAACTGATACCTTTCTTTTCCCCTTACTTTTGTCATATCTCTTCCATTTAATAATATCCTACCAGATGTGGGTTCAATAATATGAAGTATAATTTTAGCAAGAGTAGTTTTTCCACATCCACTTTCTCCTGCAATTGTTAAAATTTCAGGCTCTTTTGGCATTTTAAAAGAGACATTATTGACTGCAAATATTTTCTGTCCCAATATAATACCTCTTCTAAAAATTTTTACTATATTTTGTAATTCAAGAATATTTTCAGAATTATGCATCTAATAATTACCTCCCCTTCTTCAATATAAAAGGAAGCAAGCTACTTTATGGTCTTTTTCTACTTCAATAAAGTTTGGCTCTTGTTCTTCACAAATTTTTTTAACATATGGACATCTTAAAGAAAATCTACAGCCAGGAGGAGGATCAATAAGATTAGGAGCAAAACCTGGAATACCTAATTTTTCTGTTTTATCACCTATTTGTGGTATTGAATTAATTAAAAATTTTGTATATGGGTGTTGTGGATTTTCAAATATATTATTTGTATTTCCAATTTCAAATATCTTACCTCCATACATTATTGCTACTCTATCTGTTAAATTAGCAATAATTGACATATCATGAGTAATAAAAATAAAAGAATTTTGATTTTCTGTATGAATTTTTTTAAAAAGCATTAATAAATTCCATTGTGTGACCACATCTAATGCAGAGGTAGGTTCATCTGCGATTATAATTTTGGGATTGAAAATTGTTGCCAATGCAATTACTATTCTTTGTCTCATACCTCCTGATAATTGATGAGGATATTGATTAACAATGTTTGGAGATAGACCAAAACTTCTTAAAATATCAAAAAATTTAGATTCATAGATATCCTTATCCATGTTATGACTCTCAATAATATCCTTAAAAATTTTATAAATTTTGCTTGTAGGATTTAAAACATTCATAGAACTTTGAGGAATATAAGATATTAATTTCCATCTTAAATTTGAAATTTTCTTAATGTCATACGAATTTGGAGATACATTAATTCCACCATTTTCTAAATTATAAGAGATTTCACCGTCAATAAAGAAAAGAGGAAAATCAAAATATCCATATATCACCCTTCCTAAGGTGGACTTCCCTGATCCAGATTCACCTGCAATACCAATAATTTCATTCTCTTTTATATCAATACTTATTCCATCAACTGCTCTTACATTTTTTTCTTCTCCTAATGTCTGTATTTTATAATATGCCTTTACATTATCCATTTTTATCAAAATTCCTTTCTCCATTCCTTTCTACCTCCCAATTACCCTAAGTCTTGGATCAATAGCTTCCGAAATACTAACAGATAAAAAGTATAAAGAAAGGAATAATAAGATTACAAAAATAATTGGAAATATTAACCACCACCATATACCTGCAACAAAAGCTTGATGTTGAAGAGCCCAAAAAACAATTGTTCCCACAGTAGGTGTATCTATTGAAGTTAAACCCAAGGTTGATATTGTAGTCTCCATTCCTAAAGACCATATCATATTATTTATAGCTGTCGCTAAAAGTATAGGGTAAATATAAGGTAAATATTCTTTTAATATAATTTCAAAGACACTTCTTCCAGAGAAGAATGAAGTATAAGAAAATTCTCTTTCTCTTAAACTCAATACTATAGATCTAACTAATCTTGCATCCCATGCCCAACCAAACAAAGATAAAATTATAATCAAAGCTGGAAAGCTAATTCTTCCCAAAATAAGCTTTAATAAAATAAGAATGGGAAGAATTGGCAATATAATAAAACTATCATCTAAGGTCATTAAAATATTATCAATAACACCTCCTTTATAACCAGCTATGGTACCTATAAAAAGTGCTATTATACGTGTTATTATAACTATAGCTAAACTAATAAAAAATGAATTTCTTAATGCAAAAGTTAGTATCCAAAAAACATCTTGTCCTTTTGATGTTGTTCCAAAGGGGTGGTCTAATCTTGGGGGAAGATTTACAGGAACAATATAATTTGTGCGAGCATCATATGGGGATATTAAAGATAAGAGCATAAAAACAAACATACATAAAATAATAATTATAGAAATTTTAAACCTTCTATTATATCTATATAAATCTTTTAGTAGTCTCCACATACTACAACCTCCTATAATTAATATTTCATCTATATTTGACTCTTGGATCAATAAATGGTGAAATTATATCAATTATTAATGTACCAAGAGCTACTGCAATTATTGAAAAAATTGAAACACCCATTACTACATTATAATCTGAAGTATTTACTGCTTCATAAACTAATGTGCCCAGACCTGGATAACTAAAAACTAATTCTGTTATAATAGTACCGTTAAAGATAAGTCCTAATTGCAGGGCTAATCCTGTTATTTGAGGCAAAAGAGCATTTTTCAATACGTAATCTTTAAAGATTATTTTATCTGATATCTTAGTTAATTGTGCAAAAGTGACATGATCTTCTTTTACGATAAGAGTAGTTAAATTTCTCATATTTAAAAACCAACCGCCAATTCCTAAAATCAAGAGAGAAAGCGCAGGAAGGAAAGCATGTTCTAAAATTGTAATAATAGAATTAATATCTAAAGTAAATTTTACTCCTATTTTCAAACCTCCACCTGTTGGAAATATGGGCCATATATAAGAAAATAATAATAATAATAAAAGAGCAAGAACATAGTATGGAATTGGTCTAACTGCATTAGCAATTACTTCAAAAATTCTTGACCACATTTTGTTACGAGCTGAATAGCCTGCTAAGGCACCCAAAATTGTTCCAACAATCCAAGATAAAATTGAAGTAGTTGCTAATAGTCCTATCGTCCATGGTAAAGCTGTCTTTATTAAGACAATTACAGGTGTAGGAAAACTTGAGAAGGATGGACCCAAATCACCTTTTAATAAAGATTGCCAAAATTTTATATATTGTTCAAAAATACTACCTTCCAAACCATAGAGTTTTATCAAACTTTTCTTCATTAATTCCATACTTTCAGGATCTAAATATGTTCCTAACATTTGTAATCTTCGTATAACAACTTCAACGGGATTAAGCTGAGGAATAGCCCGAGGAACAAAAAAAACTATTGTTATACCTATAAATATTACTAATAATGCTACTATTACTCTTCTTATTAAAAATCTAATCATATAATTTAACCTCCTAAATAAAAAGGGTCATGTCCCTTTACAGGACATGACCCAAAATAATATTTACTTTCTTCCAGTTGGCTTAATCTTTACATACATGTATTTAGAATTTGCCCAGTTGGGAACAGGGTTTGTGTATGGATTCTTTGCTGTTGGGAATCCCTTCCAATAGTATTCATCACATACTGTAAATACATTATAGGAGAATAGAGGAATTATTGGCATATCTTCTACACATAGTTTTGCAAATTCAATACCCCATTTTATACAACTATCATAATCCCAGAAATCTGTTTTTCTCATATTATCAATTATTTCATCTAATCTCTTACTCTTGTAACGCATTGGATTCTTTGCAACAACAGGTTCACCAGTTTTTCTATAATAATCTGAATGCCATGATTCAAGGAACCAGAAGAAATCTGGATGTCCACCCCAAGTTTCTATACACCATGCCATATAGACTGTATTTTTATCTTCAGCATATGACATTCTTGTCCATAGAATAGATGGTTCAACAGCTTCTAAAGTCACTTCTATACCAAATTTCCTCCATAATTGAGCTATTGCTTCTGCTGCTCTTGTCATTACAGAACGGGTAAGAGATTCACAAAGTATACTAATCTTCCATCTTTCACCATTAGGTAAGTACCATTTACCACCTTTCTTAGTAAAACCAACACTCTTTAGGAGTTCTTCTGCGACATCTGGAGCATATTTCCACCATCCATATCCTACTCTTGCTTTTATTTCTTTTGGATCATCAGGAACTTTATAGCCAAATCTCTCTTTTACTGCTTGAGCTATTTTTGAAGGAATAGTTGGATCATAAGGAGCAAAGGTTTTTTCTCCAACTTTTATTGTAAATTCTCTTAACCATGGTTCTATCTTATCAAAGTACCATTGAGGATATGAACCAGTTGGAGGAATATGTATTGCAGATATAGTAGCACAGCCATTATAACTTGCAAGAGCAACTTCTACCATATCAATAGCAAGAGTTAGAGCCCATCTTACTTCTTTTAAGTTGAATGGGAATTGTTCATGATTCATAATAACTGATGGTAGTGTTGGATCTGGATGTGCCCAGGGCCAACCATCAAACCAAGCTTTTGAATAACGATTCTTTTGTGTTAGAGTTACTGCGCCTTCTGGTGGTAGGTCATGAATAACATCAAGATTATGTTTCATCTGTTCCATAACTTTAACTTCTGGTGAAGGAATAGCCCTAAATAGTACATATTTAGGTCCTGGCATACCATATAGACCTAAGCTTGTCCTCTTCCAGTCATCCCTTCTTTGCCATAAGAACCAATAACCATTAGGATCAAAATCTTTAAGAACATATGGTCCTAAGGATACAGGAGGATTAAAATCAAAAGCTATTGGATCTTTTACTTTTTCAAAAACATGCTTTGGCATAATATAACATGCAGACCAACGACATGTAAATATAGTATGGAAACGAGAATTTGGTTTCTTTAATTCAAAAACTACTGTATAGTTATCTTTCTTATAAACTTTATCAACATTTACAACAAAATAAGAAGCCCATGTCATTGATGGATTTTTCATCAATGTTTCCACAGTAAATATAACATCATCAGCTGTGAATTCAACACCATCACTCCAATAAATACCTTTTCTTAATTTTACTGTCATTGTTTTATAATCTTTACTATATTCTGGTGGTTCTGCAGCAAGAGCATTAATCCATGGTTTACCCTCTATTCCTGCATCTGGATCAATAAACCATAAAGTATCTAAGGCAAGTTGTTGAAGACCAGTTGACCAGCTATCTACACCTCCACCCCATATATTAAATCTGCCAGGATTTGAACTTTTACCTTGAGGATCTTCTACAATTAATACTTCGTTTCTTGGAATACCAGGAAGGAAAAACTGTTGAGCGGTAATTTGTGTTAGACTGAGGAGAAAAGCAAGGAGAATTAAAACCCATAAATATTTACTTTTCATAATGGGCACCTCCTTTTAAAATTTTACTATATATTTTATTTAATAGTATGAAATTTGTCAATACTTTTTAAACCCTATTTATTTATAAATAATAATGACTTATATTATTAATTAAAATTTTTAGTTAATTTAATTATCCTCTTAATCCTGTAAGAGTTATTCCTTGAACAAAAAATCTTTGTCCTATAAAAAACAAAATTAATGGAGGAAGCATAACAACAAGAGAAGCAGCCATAAGGTAATTCCATTGCCCAGAATATGTGGTTACAAAATTTGCAAGTCCTACAGCGAGGGTATATTTTGTAGGAGTATTTAAATAAATTACAGGACCTAAAACATCCCCCCAAACTCCTAAGAATGTGAATATAGCAACGGTTAATAAAGCAGGTTTAGATAAAGGTATTACAATGCGCCATAATACCCATAATGGAGTTGCTCCATCTATATATGCTGATTCATCAAGTTCATAAGGTATTGTTAAGAAAAATTGTCTAAGTAAGAAAATATTAAATATTCCACCACCAAACCATGCAGGAACTATTAATGGTCTATATGTATCTATAGATTTTAGAAATTTCCATAAAATAAAAGTAGGTATTAATGTGACCGCATATGGAACCATTAATGCTGTTAGGAGGATAATAAAAATAACATCTCTACCTCTCCATCTTAAACGACTAAAAGAGAAAGCAGAAATTGTAGAGGTAAGTAAAACTCCAAGTTCTACAAAAATAACAATAGTCAAATTATTAAGAAAATATCTTCCAAAAGGATAAACACTTAAAGCCTCTGAAAAATTCTGCCATCTAAATGGATTGGGAATCCATTGAGGGGGAAGAATAAATATTTGGCCAGTATCCATTAAAGAACTTCTAATAAGCCATATAAAGGGGAGTGAAAAGATAAATGAGCTTACCAATAAAACTGCATATAGCAATATTTTATTAATATATCTCCTTTTCATTTTATCTACCTCTTTCAGCCTCATAATAAACCCAGAAGGGTGAAGTTTTAAAGATTATAATTGTAAGAATAAGTATAATAATAAAAAATATTGTAGAAATAGCACATGCATAACCCATTTTCCCATATCTAAAAGCATTTTGATATATATAATAAACTATAAAGGTACTTGCATAATTTGGTCCACCATTAGTCATTACATAAGGTTGAACAAAACCTTGAAGTGCACCTATTAATCCCATAACTGTTTGAAAGAAAAAGGTTGGTGTCATCATCGGTATTGTTATATATCTAAATCTATGCCACCAATTTCCACCATCAACTGAGACTGCTTCATAAAGCTGTTGGGGCACTCCTTGAAGACCTGCAAGAAATATCACCATTATATATCCCATCTGCCATGCACTCATTAATATTAAAGATGGAATAACTTGATGTTCATCATATATCCAATTAAAAGTAGGAAGACCTAAGGTTTGCAAAAAACTATTTAAAAGACCAAAAGTTGGATTAAATATCCATAACCATATAACTGCATTTGCAATAGCAGGTACTATAGCTGGAATAAAAAAAAGAGTTCTAAAAATAGATTTAAATTTGAAACTTTGATTTAATAATAAAGCGCATACAAAGGCAGTAATACCAGATGAAAGAACACTTCCAATTGCAAAATAAAAAGTAACCCACAAAGATTTTTTAAAAATAAAATCATCAAAAAGCTCTTTAAAATTAGAAAGTCCAATTATCTTAGGAGTTCCTGCTATACCCCAATCTGTAAAGGAAAGAACAAATGATGCAATCATAGGGCCAAAATTCCACATAAAATATCCTAATATTCCTAAAATTGCAAGAAGAATCCCCCATTTTGTCTCCATCTTTTTCATTTATCTCACCTCTATCAAAAACTATTAAGGAAAGGGGCTCTACAATGTAGAGCCCCTATTGTTATTTTTCTATTTATCATATCTTCCTGTTAATAGTGGCGCTATCTTTTTTGCAATCTCATCACATGCACTTTGAACAGATATTTTCCCAAGAAATGCATTTGAAAGTTCTTGATACATAATATCATTAATCTTATCAAAATTTCTTAAATAATATACAGGTACAGGTTTAGCATATTTTAAAGTATAGTCTATAACCGCTTCTTTGTACTCTGGAGGATGAATTCCAGTATCACCAATCCATTTCTTTATATATTCTGGATCTGTATACCACCATTTTTGAATAGGCATCCAAAGTCCATTTCTAATTAACTCTAATACAGTTTCACTATTATTCAACCATTTATATAATTTCCAAGCTGCATCTAAAACTTCAGGTTTATCTTTAACTGCTTTTGTGTATATACCTATAGGATTACCAATAACTCCTGTCACAGGTCTTTTCAAATATGGAAGTGGAGCAACTCCTAATTTTAATTGACCTGCCTTTACTAATTTTCCAAGTTCTAAAAGAGACCATTGACCATCTATTACCATTGCTACTTGTTTAGTCTGTAATGCGATATGATAAGCAGGCAAAGCTCCTAATTGGGCTGGTGTTGGGGCAACACGATACTTGTAAATTAAATCTACAAGTGCTTGTAGTCCACCAACAGCTTCTGGCTTATTAATTGTTGCAACTTTCCCTGTTGCATCAGTTAGATCTCCGCCATTAGACCAGATAAATGGGAACCAAACCATATACCAATTTCCAAAAACAACACCCCATGTTTTAACTTTATTAGGATCAAATCCAGCCTCATCTGGATGTTTACCATTAGCATCAACTGTTAGTTTTGTTGCGGTTTCCACGAATTTTTTCCATGTCCATTTTGTGGGATCTGTGGGAGGATATGGAACACCAGCTTTATCAAAAATCTCCTTATTGTACCAAATAATCATTACTTCTGCTGCAACACTTGTTCCTAATGTTTTTCTCTTTTTATCATACCAAAATGCTATGGATGGTAGTCTATTTTCCATTTTAATTGCTGGATCAGGATCTTTTTTAATGAGAGGAAGAATATCTAATAGTTCTCCTTTTTCAGCCCAATCTAAAGCAATTGTTTCCATTGTATAACCTAATGTAGGAGGCGATCCTCCAGCTAACATAGCACTGACTTTTGCAATATAATCCTCCCAAGGAATATGCATTGCTTTTACTGTTATTCCTGGATTATTTTTTTCAAAAATTTTACAAACTTCTGGCATTACTTTTGCTTCCTCTGGTCCACCCCAAAAAGTAAAAACTATTTCAACAGCTGAAGTTCCTAAATTTATTAATGTTAACATAAACAATAGAGAAAAAATTAAAATTAAACATATTTTTTTTCTCATAGAAAATTACCCCCCTTTAATATTTTTGGAGAAGATTTCAAAATTTTCTCACCTCCAATTCATTTTATATTGGTTTAATGGTCTTACCAGATAGTATATATCTAATAAAAATTTTTGTCAATTATGTTTTATCCCTCTCTTACCCATACAGTCATAGGACCCTTCTCTCTATTTGCCCATGAAAAATAGGGTATAGCAATAAATTCAACATCTTTTTTATATTCTTCTATTATATCTATTGGTAAATACAATTTATTATCCCAAATATTACCATCTACAATCTTACCTCTCCCTTTTACCAAAACAACTCCTCCAAGAATATCTGAAAATTCAACTTTAAAATTTTTATCTAAAATTTCCATGTATCTTGGATCTCCNCATTGATTGTCTACTTGCTCTAAACAATAAACAATAGGACCTCTCTTTATTGCAACTTTTCCTAAATTATCTTTTACCTTTGGATGACTTTTTACAACTTCAATATCCATAGAGAATTCAATTTCCAATAAATCTCCTTCTTTCCAATCTTTTTTCCTTATTTCAGCATATCCATTTTTGATATTTAAGGGCTCTAATTCTTTTCCATTTAATCTCATTGAATATTTCCTTGCCCAGTTAGGGATTCTTAAAAAAATACTAAATTCTCCTTCAGTTTTTATTTCAAATTCTATATTTCCATCCCATGGATAATTTGTTCTTTCAATAATCTTTATCTCTTTCCCTTTCCAATTTATATTTGCTTCATTTTCTCCATAAAGATGTACCCATATACCGTCTTCAGAAATCGTATAGAAATAACCTGGAATTGATGCTATTAATCTTGCAATATTAGGTGGACAACATGCACATGCAAACCAAGGCTTTCTTCTATGTTCTCCCTTATCCTCTAAGGGATTAACATAGAAGTAATATTTTCCATCAAGAGAAATACCAGAAAGTAGCCCATTATATAATGTTTGTTCCATTATATCTGCAAATCTTCCCTCCCCTTTTGCAAGAAGCATTCTAAAATTCCACATAAAACTTGCAATAGCAGCACATGTTTCTGCATATGCTGTTTCATTAGGAAGTTCATAATCATCACCAAAAGCTTCTCCTTCATGTCTTGCCCCAGCTCCTCCTGTAATATACATCTTCCTTTCTACAAAGTTCTTCCATAATCTTTCTAAAGCATCCATTATCTCTTTTTCACCTGTCTCCAAATAAAGATCTGTAGCTCCACAGTTAAGATAAAGAGCTCTTACAGCATGTCCTACAATTTCTGAAAGTTCTCTAAAAGGCTTGTGATCTATGTGATAAGTATCTCCACCTACAAGTCCTTTCCCTCTTTCATCTATGAAAAATTTTGCAAGATCAAGATATCTTTTGTCATTTGTTTCTCTATAAAGCTCTATAAGAGCCATTTCTATTTCAGGATGTCCACAAGTTCCTTCTTTCTTTCCAGGTCCAAAAATAGAATCTATGTGGTCTGCAAATTTTTTTGCAATTTTTAAAAGAGAATCCTTTCCTGTAGTTCTATAATGTGCAATCCCTGCTTGTATTAGATGTCCAGCACAATAAAGCTCATGCATGTCTTTTAAATTAGTCCATCTGTCCTTTTTTCGCTCAAAAGTGAAATATGTATCTAAATACCCATCTTCATCTTGTGCAGATGCAACTTCTTCTATAGTTTCATCTAAAATCTTATTTAAATTTTCATCATTACCATAGGATACAAAAGAAAATGAAACAGCTTCTTGCCACTTATATACATCTGTATCATTAAAAAAGAAGCCATAATAATCTCCCTTCACCTTACCAGCAGCTCTTCTGAAATTAAAAAGTCTTTGAGTCTCTTCAAGAAGCTTATATTGCTCTGGAAGAGTTACATCATGGAGTATTCTTAATCTTTCTCCCCAAAAACCAGAAACTTTTATGGAAGAGATAGGAATTGTCTTAAGTTTTGCAAAAGGACTTTTAGAAGTGTCAATCACATAATCTCTATCCATTTTAATTTACCCCCTTTTCTCAATTTCTTTTTCAACCATCTTGTAAAGTCTATCTATGGAATTATTAGCCTCTTCTATGTCTTTTCTTTTTATACATTCAAAAAGCTCTCTATGAAAAGAAAAAGTTTTTTCTGCAAAAAGAGGATTTTCTTCAGGATTTTCCCAATAGAGATGAAAATCTTTTGTTTCCTCTAAAAAATCATATAAAAACTTATTTCTTGATGCTAAGTATATAGCCCTATGAAATTCCCAATTCTCTTTTAAACCATTTTCTCCCCTCCTTAAAGCCTCCTCTAAGGTGTTAAGAAATCTTTCTATATTCTTTAATTCTTCATTAGATACATTTTTTATTGCTTCTTCTAATGCAAGCTTTTCTAATGCTTTTCTAACTTTTAGAACTTCTAATACTTTCTCTTTTTCCTGACCTAAATGAAGAACAATATAGGATAAATCTTGAGAAAATGGATTTTTAATAAAAATTCCTTTTCCACTTATAACTTCAATAAGATTTAAACTTTCCATAATTCTTAGAGCTTCTCTTAACAAAGGTCTACTCACTTGAAGTGCCTTGGCAAGGTCTCTTTCTGATGGTAATTTATCACCAACTTTTAAATTTTGATTTAGAGCATAATCAATAATAGCTTTTATAATACTATCCGTAAGTTTTACTCTATTTACAGGCTTAATTCCTCTTATCCTTTCCATATTTTTTTCTCCTTTTAGGACAAATGGTCTTACCTATTTTAGAAATATCAAAATTACATGTCAAGATTACTATCTTATACCTGTAGTTTTAATTCCTTCTACAATATATCTACGTGCAATAAGGTACATTATTAAGGGGGGAATTATCATTATTGTTGCCATAGCCATCAATAAATCCCATCTAACAATAAACATAGTCCTTGAAAAACTATAGGATCCTACACTTAATGGTTTTAAGTCTTCTGAATTAATAAATATTAAAGGGATAAAAAATTCATTCCACCAAAATATGGAAGACAAGACTCCAATTGTTATAAAAATAGGACGAGCAAGTGGAACAATAATTTTCAAAAATATTTGCCAACTATTGCAACCATCAATTTTTGCTGCTTCGTCTAATTCCTTAGGAATTGTTCTATAAAATTGTCTAAATAAAAAAACATTATATGGATATGCAAAAAAGGCTGGGACTATTATTGGGAGAAATGTGTCTAACCAACCAAATTGTTTAAAAAGAATATATTGAGGAATTATTGTAACAAAACTTGGAACCATCATAGTAATTAAAATTATGCTAAAAATTAAATTTTTAAATTTAAATTCCATTCTTGCAAGAGGGTAAGCAACTATAGAACTTGAAATTAGTGTTCCTACTGTATTCCCTATAATTAAAATTAATGTATTTCTTAGATAGATAATTATTTTACTTTGAGAAAATAATTCCTTATAATTTTTTAAATATATTTCTTTTGGAAAAAGAGTAGGAGGATAAGAATTAAACTCTACAAGTGGTTTAAAAGAAGAAGAAACTATCCATAAAATAGGGAAAAACATCAAAATTGCTACAAGAACCATTAGAATAAATAATGTAAATTTTTTAAATATTATATTTATATTCATAAAAACTATTAATGCCTCCTATCTTATTTCTAAACCTCATAGTAAACCCATCTTTTTGAAAGTCTAAATTGGACAATAGAAACTATTACAGCAAGAATAAAAAGTATAACTGCCTCTGCACATGCATACCCCATTCTAAAAGTCTTAAAAGCATTGTTATAAATATCTAAACTTATAACCTGGGTAACTCTACCAGGTCCTCCAGCTGTTAATGGATAAATTAAAGTAAAAGAAGTATTTAGAGAATTTATTGTAGCAGTTACTAAGTTAAAGAATAAGATTGGAGATATAGCAGGAAGAGTAATTTTGAAAAATTTTTCTATAGAATTTGCACCATCAATTTCTGCCGCTTCATATAGTTCTTTTGGAACTTCTTTTAAAGCACTATCAAATATAAGCATCATTTGTCCAGTAAAATAAGTATAAATACAAAGAATTATAACAACCCATATTACTAAATTTTTGTCCATTAACCAGTTTGGACCCTCTTTTATTCCAATTAAGGATAAAATATAATTTATTATTCCAAGTTCTTTATTTAATATCAATTGAAATACAAAAGTTAGAGCAATTAAGGGTACTACAGCTGAAGCAAAATAAAAAAAGCTGAATATAGTGACACCATAAACCTTTTGATTCAGAAGAAGAGCCATAAATAAAGCCCAAGTTATACTTATAATAACAGAAAAAATTGTAAAAATAATAGTAACTTTTAGAATTTCCCAAAACTCCGAACCAATTTTAAACATTCTAACGAAATTAGAAAGTCCTATCCAAATGGGAGGAGTTATTAAATCCCATTTTGTAAAGCTAAGAATTATAGTAAAAATTATAGGTCCACCTGTAAATAAAATAAATCCTATTATCCAAGGAAGAACATATATATATGGAACTATAGATTTTTTCTCTTTCATAAATTTATTCTCCTAACTAAAAAATAAAGGGGAGATCCTTACTGAGGATCCCCCCTTTTCAATATTATTCTACAACTACTGCTTCTTCACCAAGAATATCTTTTGCTTTTTCTACTGTTCTCTTTAAAGCTTCATCTATAGATAATTGACCTAAAATTACAGCATTAAAATCTTTTACTATGTCAAAAGTAAGACCTGGAGGAAGTAGTACATATCCCCATTGAGCAAATTGTGCAGTTTTATCTATTGCATCCCAATGTACGGGTCCCATAGGTCCACGTACTCTATAATAACCTTTTTTAAGTATTGAAACTCTCGCAGAAGGATTATTTCCTGCTTTATTTATAAGTTTTTGCCCTTCTTCACTCATACAAAACTCTATAAATTCCCATGCTGCATCTTTTACTTTACTCTTGGAATAAATAGCAAAAAATCCTGTATGAAGAGTAGAATATTGTCTCTTACCCTTAGGAATAGGAGCAATATCCCATCTAAAATTTTTAATATCTTTATATACAGATGTCATCCAACTCCCATTAAAAGCTATTGCAGATTTTCCAGCTACAAAAAGGTCTGCTGTAATTATTCCAGATGTAGTAACTTGTGGGGCTGCAACAACTTTATATTTATTTGTTAAATCATACCACCATTGTAGAAATTCTTTCGCTCCTTTTCCTATAGCAAACTGTCCTTTTTCATTTACAATTTCATCACCAAATGTTCCAATTAGAGAATACCATAATCCTTGAAAACCAAGTGCATCACATCCCCATTGTTCAACTTTACCATCCTTAACTACTGTTAATTTTTTAACTGCATTTTCAAAATCTTTCCAAGTCCATTTTTCAGTAGGATATGGAACTTTTGCTTTATCAAACATATCTCTGTTATAATACATTATTTCAGTAGCAAAACACCAAGGAAGCCCATAAAGTTTTCCTTGAAGTTTTATTAAATTTCTTACTGCTGGAATAAAATCATCTAAGGTGAATTCTTTACTTCCTTTAACATATTCATCCAACGGATCAATTAAACCAGCCTTAGCAAATCTTGATATATCACATTCCCATAGACAAAGAACATCAGGAGCGGTACCTGTCATAGCCATAGTATTAAGTTTTTGCGAATATTCTGCTTCGGGTATTAATGTAAATTCTACTTTAATATTTGGATATTTCTTTTCAAAAGCCTTAACGTAATTATATGCTTCAGAAAGAGCATTCCAATGAGCATATTTTATAGTGACAACCTCTGCTGATAACCCAATAAATATAAGACAGGAAACAAAAACTAAAAGAATTAAAATCTTTGTAAATTTACTCATTTTCTCCCTCCATTATTAAATTTTAAATAAAAATCCTTTTTCAAAAATATTTCTCTCATATCTTTATCACTCTCCTTAAAATTGGTTTAATGGTCTTACCAGATATTATAAATCTTAATAAAATTTTGTCAATAACATGGGATGAGGGAATAGTTTTTCCCTCATCCCTCAATTAAAAATTTATAAGAAGTTATTGAATGAAATATTTCTCCTGGTTTTAACATTACAGATGGAAATTCTGGGTGATTTGGAGAATCTGGATAATGTTGAGTTTCAAGACATAACCCAGAATATTTTCCATAATATTTTCCATTCTTTCCCTTTATATTAAGGTAATTACCAGTATAAAGCTGAATTCCAGGTTCTGTTGTATAAACTTCCATAATCCTTCCTGATTTCTCTTCCCTTAGTTTTGCAACTAATTTAAATTCTCCTACTCTTTTATTTAATACAAAATTATGATCATATCCCTTTGCAACAAAATTTAATAATTTATCTATTCTCTCACCAATTTTTCTAGGTTTTGTAAAATCTAATGGTGTATCTTTTACTGGTAAGATTTTTCCTGTTGGAATTAATTCATCATCTACTTCAGTATAATTATCTGCATCAATCCAAAGTTCATGATTTAAAATATCTCCATTTCCAGCTAAATTAAAATAAGAATGATTTGTTAAATTTACAATAGTAGGTTTATCTGTTACTGCAAAATATTCAATTTTAAATTCATTCTCATTAGTTAAGTAATAAATTATATTTAAATCTAAATTACCAGGATATCCCTCTTCTCCATCATGACTTTTATATTTAAATCTAATAGCAGGTCCATATGGAGTTAGCATGGGAATAGCAGTGAAAACCACTCTATGAAATCCGTTTAATCCTCCATGGAGATGGTTATTTCCATCATTTAATGCTAATTGATATTTTATTCCATCAATCATAAAACTTCCCTTTGATATCCTATTAGCATATCTTCCTACAATACAACCAAAAAATGGATTATTATCACTTTCATAATCTCCAAGCGTATCAAAACCAAGTACTATATCCTCTAATATTCCATTTTTATCAGGAACCCAAAGTTCTATTACAGTTGCCCCATATGTTATTACTTTCATGATAAGATTATTTTTATTAGTAAGAATATACTGATAGACAGGTATTCCCTGTTTTGTTATTCCCCATAAAATTTTTTCAATATTTCCTATCATAAAAATTCTCCTCCTTATTTATTCTCCTCTTACCTCATCTCTAATTTTTATTAATTCCTTCATTATATGATATAAATTGTAACTTGCATTTTTTGTTCCAAAGATATCATGAAGCTCCTTATAAAGTTTATATAATCTATTATATATTTCATGATTCTTAGGATCTGGTCTGTATATTTCTGGTTTTATTCCACAAATTACCTCTTGAGCTTCCTCAACTTTTGAATAACCTCCCCTTTCCTTTCCAGCAGCTACTGCCCCAAATATTGCTGCACCCAATGCAGATGTTTGACTTGATCTTGATATCTTAATATCTTTACCCAAAACATCTGCATATATCTTCATTACAAATGGATTTTTTTCTGCTATTCCTCCACAAGCTATTATCTCTTTAACTTTTACTCCATACTCTTCAAATCTCTCCATTATTACTCTTGCCCCAAAAGCAGTTGCTTCTATCAATGCTCTATATATTTCTTCAGGTTTTGTATGAAGAGTCTGACCTATAAGAAGTCCTGTTAATTTTGCATCTACCAAAATAGTCCTGTTTCCATTGTTCCAATCTAAGGCAAGAAGACCGCTTTCTCCCGGTTTTAGTTTCTCTGCCTTCTCTGTAAATATTTGGTGCGCATCTTGGGTTCTCGCAATCTCTTTTGAATATTCTATAGGAGTGAAATATTTTACAAACCAGTTAAAAATGTCACCTACAGCAGACTGACCTGCCTCAAGTCCAAAATATCCAGGTGTTATTGATCCATCTACAATTCCACAAAGTCCCGGGATATCTGGAAGATCTTCTGTATTTGGAACAATCATCATATCACATGTAGATGTTCCAATTACTTTAACTAATATTCCAGGTTTAATGCCAGCCCCAACAGCTCCCATATGAGCATCAAAAGCTCCTACACTTATTACCACGTCTTCTGAGAGATTAAATTTTTTTGCGTAATAAGAAGATATTTTTCCTGCTGGAATATCAGAAGTATATGCAGTCTCATATAATCTATCCCTTAAATCTGCAAGTCTTGGATCAAGTTCTTTTAAAAAATCTTTACTTGGAAGCCCTCCCCATTTAGGATTGAACATAGCTTTATGACCTGCTGCACAAATACTTCTTTTTAATTCTTCTGGTCTTTGCTTTCCAGTAAGAACTCCAGGGATATAGTCTGCAAGCTCTACCCAGCTATAAGCTGATTCAAAGACTTTTGGATCTACCCTTAAACAATGCAAAATCTTAGAAAAAAACCATTCTGATGAATAAACACCACCATATTTTTTAAGATATGGTTCTCCCCTTTTTATTGCAAGCTGTGTTATTTCTTCTGCTTCCTCATGGCTTGAATGGTCTTTCCAAAGCCATGCCATAGCATTTAAATTATTTTTAAATTCTTCATGAAAGGCTAAGGGTTGTCCTTCTCTATCTACTGGAATAGGGGTACTTCCTGTTGTATCAACACCTATTCCAATCACATCTTCTCTACTAAATCCTTTAATTTTTCTTTCTGCATCTTTCAATGCTTCTTCTATAGATACCTCAAGCCCTTTAATATAATCTGCAGGATGTTGCCTTGCTACATTAGGATTCTTTGGATCTAATAATATTCCATCTTCTCCATGTTCATAATTAAAAACATAAGTACCTACCTCTTCACCAGTTGAAATATCAACTACTAAAGCCCTTACTGAATTTGTACCATAGTCTAAACCAATTGAATATTTTCCCATAGTTTATACCTCCCCAAAATATTATTATTAATATTTTACAGCTCCAAAAGTTAATCCTCTTAATAAATATCTTTGCATAATAAATGAAAACACTATAACAGGCACCATCGTTACTATACCTGCTGCTGCTAAAGGTCCCCAGGCAATACGAAAACCTGTAATATATCTTCCCAAAAAAATTGGAAGAGTCTGAGATTTTGCACTACTTGTAAGAATTAAAGCCATTAAAAATTCTCCCCAACTTAATATAAAAGATAAAGTTGCCATAGCGGCAATTCCAGGTGCACTCAGAGGAAGAATTAAATATATAAATGTCTTCCAGACAGATGCTCCATCTATGTATGCTGCCTCATCTAATTCTTTTGGTATTCCGTTAAAGAATGATATTAATACCCAAGTGCTAAAGGGGATAGTAAGAACTAAATGAACAAATATGACAGCAAGCCATGTATCTAAAATTTTTAAATTTTTAAATATTAAATATACAGGTAATACAGTAGCTATTGGAGGAAGCATTCTTATAGATACAATCCAAGATGCAAGTCTTCTTCCTCCAGTTTTGAAACGTGCAATAGAATATGCAGCTAAGGAGGATATTATAATACATATAATAGATGTTGTTAATCCGATAACCAAACTATTCCGTAAGTAAGGAACTATGTTTTCAATAGAAGAACTAAGACTACCCTCAAAACCTCTTGATTGCCCTGTAAAATTTTCAATTGTAAGATAAGAAGGAATAAATATAGGTGGCCAAGAAAACCATTCCTGAGAGGGTTTAAAAGCAGTAATCACCAACCAATATACAGGAAAAAGGAAGAAAAATAAAATAAACAATAATAAAATCCATTTTAATATAGATATAAAGAGTTTTTTATTCATAAAATCTCCCCCTATAATTCTAATAATTCCCATAGACGCATTGTCTTTATTAATATAGTTGTAAGAATAGTTATAGCTATAAGAAGTACAACACTTAAAGAAGAACCATATCCAATATCCCATCCAAAAGATACACTTACTTTATATATGTAAAAACTTATACTATGGGTTGCATAACCAGGTCCTCCAAAAGTTGTCATATAAACAATATCAAAAAGCTTTAATATGTCAACTAATCTTAGAATAATAATTATCCAAAAAAGAGGCTTTAACATAGGAAACTCTATATGACTTAATATCTGCCATCTATTTGCACCATCCACCTTACCCGCTTCTATCAAATCTTGAGGGATTGTTTGAATTCCCGCATATAATACTAAAAAGATAAAAGGAGTCCACTGCCAAATATCCATTATTATAACTGCTATCTTAGAATAGATGGAACTTCCTAACCATGGGATTTTCTCAATATTAAAAAAACTCAAAAAATAATTTATAGGTCCATATTCTACATTAAAAAGCATCTTCCACATAACACCTGCTACAACCGCAGGAATCATCATAGGAATTAGTAAAACACTTCTTATAAATCTTTCCCCAATAATATTTTGAATAAAAATTGCTATGAAAGTCCCTAAAAGAATTTCAATTGGAAGAGCTATAAGAATTAAAAGAAGTGTAAAGTCAATAGATGATATAACTCCTTTATCTTTAAAAAGATTAAAATAATTTTCTAATCCTATGAATTGTGGTGGTTTCCATTCTAAAAGATTATAATGATGAAATGACATATAAACCATATAAAGAAAGGGGAAAATAGTAAGAATCAAGAAGAATAAAACTAAAGGTAAAACCATTAAAATAGCAGATCTTTTAATACCTTTTTCCAAATTTAAACCTCCCTTCAAAAAGAAAGGGGGGAGCAATGTCCCCCCAAATGCTATTTCTTAAGAATCTTCAACCATTCATCAGCCAGTTTATTAAGCTCTTCTACTGTATTTGGTCTCTCACCAAGGAGAATTTGTGAGAAGAATCCAACAGTTACATCTTCAAGTTTTGGCTCTTCTGGTATTCTTGGACGATGAGATTGAGTCTTTATTGTTTGTAAGAATACTGAAACCCTTGGATCTACTTTTCTTACTTCAGGATCTCTAACAGTAGAAAGTCTTGAGGGAGCTACTCCAAATTTTATAAACTTAGCCTTATCATTTTCTTTATTTGTTGCAAATTGAATAAATAAAAATGCTTCTCTTTTATTCTTACTCGCTACATTTAGTCCAAGAGCCCAGTTTCCACTTACAGATCTACCACTGGGCATTACTGCTACCCCTACTTTTTTATCAAAAGGTTGTAATGCGGGTGCTACTTTAAAGTTTGCCCATACTCCTGTCCATTGAGGAACCATTGCTACTGTTCCTTTAGCAAAATACTCTAAAGTTTCTCCATAATCTGAACCCAGAGGATCTGGTGAATATGGCATTAATGCTTTCATCATTTCTAAGGCTTTTACTCCCTCTGGACTATTAAAGGCTGGTTTTTTATCTGCAGTAAAGTAATCTCCATAGTCCAAATCCACATCTCCAAATTTCTTTAATCCTTCAGGACTTCTTCTGTAAGGAGCAAAGAAAATAAGATACATGTAAAACAAAGTATGGGTTCGTGGGAACATTAAGGCAATACCATAATCTGTAGGTGATTTTGGATTAAATTTCTTTGTAAAGAATTTTGCAACATCTACAGTTTCTTCCCAAGTTGTAGGAACTTTTAGATCTTTATTAAACATCTTTTTGAACTCTAATTTTAATTTTGCATCAGAGAATAAATCTTTACGATAATAGAATAGCATTGTATTGCAATAAAATGGTATTCCAATATTCTTGCCTGCCCACATTCCTGCAATATGCCATATGGTTGGGTCAAAGTCCTTAGGATCCCACTTTGGATCAACAAGGTCTGGATTTTGCTTTCTAAACTCTTCTAAATCTACAAATCCAGGAGCAACAGCACCAGCAGTCATAACATCCCATGTTGCCACATCAAAAGCACCTGTTTTTGTCGCAACATCCGCTAACATTCTTGGATATAATACTTCCCAAGATATTGGAGTAACCTGAACTTTAATATTTGGATATTTTTCCATGAACCTTTTGCTTATATCTACTAATGCATCAGCATTATCTGGAGAAGACCAAACGTTTAAAACAACTTCCTTTTGAGCTTGTATATTTTGACCTAATACAAAAACCAAAAATAAAATAACTAATAATAAAAATCTCTTCATTGTTTTTACCCCCCATTAAGAAAAATTTTTTAAAATTGATTTAAGGCTTAAAAAGAAGTCTTTTCCTCACCTCCTTTTATTAAAACTTTTACTAAGATTTTATAATAACTTTTAAAAAAAATCAATAGTAAAAAATTTAAAAAGAAATCTTATTGATATTTTAATTAAGTATTGTATTTTTAGAAAAAATCTTTTATACTATTTACTAAAAAATTTCATTACAATATTAAAGAGGAGTGTAGAAAATATGAAAGAGGAAAGGGTAAAAACTGGTAAAAAAGTTACTTTAAAAGATATTGCAAGAGAGGCAGGAGTTTCTGTATCTGCTGTCTCTTTTGCTCTTAATAATAAAGGAGCATTAAATCCAAAGACAAAACAAAAGATATTAAAAATTGCTCAAAAATTAGGATATATACCCGAACCAAGAAAAGAAGGAAAAAAGTCATATACTATTGGTCTTGTTATAAGTGATGTTACAAATCCATTTTATCCTGCTGTAATAAGAGGCGTAGAAAGTGTAATGTTAAAATATGGTTATAGTATATTTCTTTGTAATACTGATTACGATCCAGATTTAGGAGGAACATCTATAAGAAGATTTATAGATAGACATGTTGATGGAGTAATTATCATGACAAACAGGTTAGATGATACATTTATTGAGCTTCTAAAACTTAACGAGATTCCTGTTGTGGTTTTTGATAGAAACATTGAAGGTTTAGATGTAAGTGGTCTCCTTGTTGATTTTCAATCTGGCATCTCTGAGGCAGTAACTCATCTTGTCAATTTAGGCCATACTGATATTGCTATAATAACTGGTCCTCAAGATTTAGAAACTGCTCAAGCAAGATTAAGGGCTTTTAAAATTGCTCTAAATAGATATCAAATTCCTCTAAGAAAAGATAGAATAATTGAAGGAGATTTTAAAATGAAAAGTGGAGAAGAAGCCATGAAGAAAATTTTAAAGTTTGATCCAAGACCTACCGCAGTGTTTGCATCAAATGATATGATGGCAATTGGAGCTCTTAGAGAGGCAATAAATCAAGGTATTAAAGTTCCTCAAGATATTTCTATTGTAGGCTTAGATGATATAATTATAGCTTCTTACGTATCTCCCCCCTTGACAACTGTTGTATTTCCACAACATGAAGTAGGAGCAAAAGCTGCAGAGCTTCTTCTAAGGCTTATGGAAAAGGGAGAAAAAATGGTAAGTTATATACATACTTATTTAGTTGTAAGAGGTTCAACTGGACCTGCACCAAGATAAAAAAGATGCTTATTTGGGATAGTGGTTATTTAAATCTTATTTCTTTTTTAAAGGAACAAAAAGAAATTCCTTTTTTAATTTGTGATGAGAATACCTATGAGGCTTGTGGAAAATATATTGAGGAAAGTTTAAAAAAAGAAAAATTAGAATATGATAAAATTATCCTTAAGAAGGATGCTCATGCGGATGAAAAAAATATCTGTAAGGTTTTAGTATCTACAAGAGATAATTCACTTATCGTTTCTGTTGGATCTGGAAGTATTACAGATATTTCAAGATTTATAGCATATAAACAAAAATTAAGATTTATTTCTATACCCACTGCACCTTCAATGGATGGATATGCCTCATCAGTAGCACCTTTAACTATTGATGGATTAAAAACAACAGTTAACGCTATACCTCCTGAAAAAATATTTATTGATATAAACATTCTTGATAGATCTCCAAGAATATTAAAAATTGCAGGTTTTGGAGATATGATGGGAAAATTTACTGCTCTTTTAGATTGGCAAATATCAAATTTATTAACAGATGAGCCTATAGATTTTGAAGTTATAGAAGAGATGCAAAAAATAAGCGAAGAAATTTTGCTTAATGTAGATAAAAAAGAATTTTTAAGGCTATTAACTTATGGACTTATAAGGTCTGGAGAACTTATGGCTAAGGTTGGAAGTTCCAGACCAGCATCTGGATCTGAGCATCATGTAGCTCATTTTCTTGAATATTTAGGTTATAATACCCCATATCATGGAATAAAAGTTGGAATAGCAACCTTATATATTCTAAGATTGTATGAAAGATTTTTGGAGTTAAAATATGAGGATATTGAAAGATTAATAAATTATAAGATTGATGAAGAAAAATGGAAAAAAGAAATTAGAGAGGTTTTTCATAGAAATTATGAAAAAATAATTGCTGAAAATAGTGAAAGAATTAGAAAAATTAATAATGATAATTACAGAAAAGAATTTATAAATAAATTAAAAAATAAAAAGGAAGATATCATCAATATAATAGAAAAAGTTATTTTAAAGAAGACAAAAATTTTAGAGGGTTATGAAAAAATAGGATTTTCTTGCCATCCTCAAGATTGGAATATATCATTAGAAGATTTTAAAAAAGCTTTATTATATTCTTTATATATTAGAGAAAGATTTACAATATTAAGTTTATATCAATTTTTAGGTATCCTTAATAATGAGATAGAAAAAATTCTTTAAAAGAGGATATTTATGGAGAGAAAAAATATTGGAATTATAGTAGATAACTTATATAATTATCAATGGAGTATCCTTTCTGGAATTTTTTCTGCTGGGGAAAATTTTAATATAAACCTTTTAACCTTTATAGGTAAAACTCTTAAATCTCCATATAATTTTGAAAAACAGGGAAATATAATTTACGATTTTATTTCTAAAGAAAATATAGATGGATTGATAATTCTTAGTTCTGCTATTAGTTCAAATGTTCCTTTAGAAGAGACTATCTTATTTTGTCAAAATTTTGCTAAGAATATTCCCACTATAAGCATTGGATTAATCATAGAGGGAATTACAAGTATAATTATAGATAATAGGATAGGATTAAAAGAACTTTTAACTCATCTGATTTGCGATCATGGATATAAAAATATTGCTTTTGTCCGAGGACCTATAAATAACAAAGAGGCAGATATAAGATATGAAACTTTTATTGAAACATTGAATCAGTTTGGAATAGAAATAAATCCTGATTATATTTTTGAAGGAGATTTTCTTAGACCTTCAGGGATAGAAGCTATTAAAACTTTTTTAGATATAAGAAAGCTACCTATTTCTGCTATTGTATTTTCAAATGATGATATGGCTCTTACAGCATTAGAAGAACTGAAAAAGAGAAATATAGAAGTGCCAGAAAATATTGCAATTACAGGTTTTGATGATATTGAAGAGACAAGATTTGTCACCCCTCCCCTTACTACTATTCAGCAACCCTTATTTGAAATGGGATGGAAGGCTGTAGAACTAATGATCTCTAAATTATCTGGAAAGAGAACTCCAGAAGAAATAATATTACCTACTAAACTAATTATTAGAAATTCTTGCGGTTGTTTCCCTTATTTAAATTTTTTAGAGAATGTAAATAAAGAAGATATCAAGGATTTACAAAAATTAAAAGATATAAAAAATAAATTTATTGAATATGTTAAAGAAAATTTAGAAGAATATGAAAAGATAAGTGAAAATATTGAACAACTTTATATATTTTTTATAGAGGATATATTTAATGAAAATTCTTATAAGTTTATAAAATTTTTAAATGAGATTCTTAAAAATGCAGAAAAACAGAATAAAGATACAAACATATACCAAAAATATATTACTTTGTTGAGAAAATTTTTACTTCCTCATATTAATTCTAAAACCTTATTTAGGGCAGAAAATTTATGGCACTATTCACGAATAATTATCAGTGAAACATCAGAAAGGATTCAAGGATATATGAGAATAAAAACAGAATTTCAATCAGAACTTTTAGGAGGACTGGGTCAAGAATTAATATCTAAATTTGATATAAATCATATTCTTGTTAGATTAATAGAGGATTTTCCTAATTTTGGAATAAAAAGTTTTTATCTTTCTCTTTATGAAGAAAAAAAGAAACCCTATGAAAATGCTAAATTAATTTTAGGATATAGAGATGGTGTAATAATTGAAGAAAAAAATTTCACATATAAAATATATGATTTAATTCCTAAGCAATTAAGACCAAATAGAAGATATACTATGTTAATAGAACCTTTATACTTTCAGGAAGTTTCATTGGGTTTAGCCATTTTTGAATTAGGTTATCCTCGTGGAACTTTTTATGAAACATTAAGAGCTTTGATCAGTGCATCTATACAAGGATCAATGCTCTTTAAAGAAAAAGAAAAACTTATAGATGAACTTTCCATTTTAAACGATATAGGAAGTTCAATAACATCCGTTATAGATATGGATGTCCTTTTAAATCTTATTGTAAAAGAGATCTCAAAATTATTTGAGTTTTCTTCACTTTCAGTTATTATTTTCAATTTAGATGATGGAAAAATTGAGCATATTATACAAAAAGGAGAATTGGTTGAGAATTTATCTTTAAAAGATAAATATATAAATTGGATTGTTGAAAATAAAAAACCTTTTCTTTATTCAGATACAATAGGTAAGTTTAAATCTTTTTTAGGTATCCCTATTATCATTGGAAATAAAATAGGTGGAGTAATTATTTTAATACATTTACAAAAACCATATGTATATGATGAACATAGTATAAAACTTCTTTCAACCATAGGGAATTTTATAGCAGTTGCCCTTCAAAATGCTAAGCTATTTTCAGAAGTAACACATTTAACAGTAACAGATCCTTTAACAGATTTATTTAATAGAAGATTCTTAGAAGATACTTTGCAAAAAGAGATTTCACGTGCTCAAAGATTTAATCATCCCCTCTCAATTTTGATTATTGATGTAGACAATTTCAAATTATTCAATGATACCTATGGACATCTGTTTGGAGATCAAATTCTAAAAACTATTGCAAATCTTATTAAAAACTCATGTAGAAAAACAGATTTTGTAGGAAGATATGGAGGAGACGAATTTGCAGTAATATTACCAGAAACTTCTCTTAATGGTGCTATAAAAACTGCTGAAAGAATAATCAAAAATTTATCAAAAACACCTTTTTATAGTCCAGATGGAAATAATATACCTTTAAAGGTAAGTATTGGAATATCCTCTTATCCTGAGGATACAAACGACCCTGAAAAACTATTCTCCTACGCAGATACTGCCATGTATAAGGCTAAACTTAATGGTGGAGGACAATATGCTACTTTAACATCTAAAATTGAGGAAAGAGAATATAAAGATTTTGATATCTTTATGGGGCTTCTTTATGTTGTTGATAACAAAGATCATTATACCTTTAAACATTCACAAGAAGTATCTAAAATTGCAACTATTCTTGGCAGAGAAATAGGTCTCTCAAAAGAAGATCTTGAGATTCTTGAGCTGGCAGGTAAACTGCACGATATTGGGAAGATTGGAATACCTTCTAATATTCTTAGAAAACCAGCATCGTTAACTGAAGAGGAATGGAAAATAATTAAGGAACATCCAAGACTTGGGGTTCTTATATTAAGTCAACTACCAAAAATGGAACAACTTTTCCATTCTATTCTTTATCATCATGAGAGATATGATGGAAAGGGTTATCCAAATGGTAAAAAGGGTGAAGAAATTCCTCTTTTTGCAAGAATATTGGCAATTGCTGATGCATATTCCGCTATGACTTCGGATAGACCCTATAGAAAAGCCTTATCTAAGGAAGAAATAATAAATGAACTAAAGAAAAATGCAGGTAAACAATTTGACCCTAAGCTTGTAGAGAAATTTATAGAACTTATTGAGAAAGGGAAAATTGAATAATTTTATTGACAATTACTTTTATTTGTTGATAGGATTAAGAAAATTTTTTAGGGAGGAAGGAAAAAGATGAGAAGTGATGCTGTAAAGAAAGGTATAGAAAGAGCACCTCATAGATCACTTTTTTATGCAATGGGATATACTAAGGATGAATTAGAAAAGCCTCTTATTGGAGTAGTTAACTCTGGAAATGAAATGATACCGGGACATGTCCATTTAGATATTATCACCCAAGCAGTAAAATATGGAATTTTAGAAGCTGGCGGAACCCCAATGGAATTCAGAGTTATTGGTATATGCGATGGTATCGCAATGGGACATAAAGGGATGAAATACTCTCTTGCCAGTAGAGAATTAATAGCAGATTCAATAGAAGCTATGGTAGAAGCCTATCAATTAGATGGAATTATACTTGTAACAAATTGTGACAAGATTGTACCAGGAATGCTTATGGCGGTAGCAAGATTAAATCTTCCTTCTGTCATTTTAAGTGGTGGTCCTATGCTTGCTGGAAGATGGCAAGGTAAAGATGTAGACTTAATTAGTATTTTTGAAGGTATCGGACAAGTAAAGACTGGCACTTTGAAAGAAGAAGACTTGCTTGATTTGGAACAATATGCATGCCCAGGATGTGGCTCCTGCTCTGGAATGTTTACTGCAAACACTATGAATTGTTTATCGGAAGCTCTTGGCTTAGCTTTGCCTTTCAATGGTACTCTACCTGCTGCTTTTGATGGATTAAGAAAAAGATTATCAAAAGAAGCTGGGAAAAAAATAGTGGAATTAGTAAAAGCAGGAATAAAAGCAAGAGATATATTAACAAAAGAAGCCTTTGAAAATGCTATTGCTGTAGATATGGCTTTGGGAGGTTCCACCAATACAGTTTTACACTTATTAGCTATTGCAAAAGAGGCAAAAGTAGATCTACCTCTTGATACTTTTCAAAAAATTAGTGAAAAGACACCCAATATATGTAAGTTAAGTCCTGCCTCCTCTCAACATATTCAAGATTTACATGAGGCAGGAGGAATACCCGCAGTAATGAAAGAACTTTTAAAGGGTAATCTATTACATCCCAATGCCATAACTGTTTCAGGTAAAACCATTGGAGAAATAGCAGAATCTGCAGTTATTAAAGATAGAAATGTGATAAGATCCTTAGAAAATCCATATGCCCCTGATGGTGGACTTTCCATACTATATGGAAACTTAGCCCCAGAAGGCGCAGTAGTTAAAAAATCTGCGGTAAGCCCTAAGATGTTAAAACACCAAGGACCTGCAAGGGTATTTAACAGTGAAGAAGAAGCCATAAAAGAGATTTATGCAGGCAAAATCAATAAAGGAGATGTAGTAATCATAAGATATGAAGGTCCAAAAGGAGGACCTGGAATGAGAGAAATGTTAAGTCCTACTTCTGCATTAGCAGGAATGGGACTTGATGAAGATGTGGCATTAATAACCGATGGTAGATTTTCAGGAGGAAGCAGAGGAGCAGCCATAGGACATGTATCCCCTGAAGCTGCTGAGGGTGGTCCTATAGCTCTTCTTAAAGATGGAGATATTATTGAAATAGATATACCTAATAGAAAAATAAATGTGAAATTATCCCAAGAAGAATTAGAAAAAAGAAAGAAAGAATGGAAACCTATTAAAAGAGAAATTGAATTCAACTACTTAAGACGTTATGCTGCTTTAGTAACATCAGCAAGTCATGGAGCAGTATTAAAAGATATATATGAAGATAATTAATAGTAAGGAGGTTAAAAGATGATAATTACAGTTGTAGATCATTATCCTAAAATACCAAATCCCCCAAGAGAACCAAAATTAAGAAAGGCAATTCATGCTTATGATCAAGGAAAGATTACAAAGGAAGAATTAGAGAAAATTTTTGATGAAGTAACAAAAGAAGTAATTGAAGAACAAATAAGTGCAGGAGTAGAGCTTATAACAGATGGTCAAATAAGATGGGAGGATGGACAAAGTTATATAGCAAAAAAACTTGATGGTATTGAAATAGGAGGTTTATTTAGATATTTTGATAATAATACCTACTATAGACAACCAATCATAAAAGATGAAATAAGATGGAGAGAACCTATCATACTTAATGATTGGAAAAAAGCTCAGGAATGGGCGGGCAATATTCCTGTTAAGGCAGTTCTAACGGGTCCCTATACCCTTGCAAGATTAAGTAGAGATGAATATTATAAGGATTTAGAAAAATTAACAAAAGCATATGCAAAGGCATTAATTGAAGAAGTAAAGCTATTAGAAGAAAACAAGGTCAAATATCTCCAGTTTAACGAACCTTCCATTCAATACTATCCAGAGGATTTTGATCTTCTCCTTGAAATATACAAGGAAATAAGAAAATATTTTTCAGGAAAATTAGCTACATATACATACTTCCATACAGTTTTACCTTTAAAAGATAGGATAAAAGATTTACCAATTGATATATTTGGAATAGATTTTGTATCAAGAAAAGAAAATTTTGAAATACTAAAAGATTTCCCTAAAAATATGGCCTTAGGTTATGGTATAGTTGATGCAAGAAATACAAAATTAGAAACACCTGATCAAATCGCCCAATTAATAAAACAGGCTTTAAACTACATAGAAGATGAAAATCTCTATATTAACCCAAGTGCTGGGCTTGAATATCTTCCAAGAGAAAGAGCTTATGAAAAATTGGTAAATTTAGCTAAAGGAGTAAATTTAGTAAGAGGTGAGAAAAAATGAAAGAAATAAAACTTCCCATACTTCCCACAACAAGTGTTGGTAGTTTTCCCAAACCAGATTACCTTGTTAAAGCAAGAAACCAATACTCAAAAGGTCAAATTCCCTACTCTACTTTATGAGTTGGAGCTCAAGGCCACAGAAGAAGTTATTAAAATGCAAGAAGAAATAGGCGTAGACATATTAGTACATGGAGAAATGGAAAGAGGAGATATGGCCACATATTTTGCAGAAAATTTAGAAGGCTTTACTATAAGTGGTCTTGTCAGATCATACGGAAACAGATACTACAAAAAACCAATAGTAATAGGTAAAATTAAAAGAACAAAACCAATCACAGTAGATATGTTTAAATTTGCTCAAAGTCTAACCAAAAAGCCTGTAAAAGGAATGCTAACAGGTCCCTATACAATAGCAGATTGGTCCTTTAATGAATATTATGATAATAAAAGAGATTTAGTTTTAGATCTTGCGGAAGTAATAAATCAAGAAGCATTAGATTTAGAGAAGGCTGGAGCCTTATTTGTGCAGATCGATGAACCTGCTGTACCTACTCATCCTGAAGAAATCCATATAGCAAAAGAAGCCTTTCAAGTTTCTACAAGGGGCTTAAGAAGCTTTATAATTACTCACATATGTTACGGGGATTTCAGACCTATATGGAAAGAAATAATAAATTTTCCTGTACACCAATTTGACTTAGAATTTACAAATAATGCAGACAAACTTTATCCTCTTATAGAAAGTGTAGGCTTTCCACCAGATAAATATATCGCGGTAGGAGTTATAGATGTGCATACCCATAGAATAGAGAGCGTAGATGAGATAAAGCAAAGAATAAGAGAAGCCCTTAAACATTTTCGCCCTGAACAAGTATTTATAGATCCTGATTGTGGATTAAAGACAAGAACCTGGGAAGAAGCAAAAGCGAAAATGGAAAATATGGTAAAAGCAGTTAATGAGATAAGAGAAGAACTTATAAAGCAAGGTTATCCATCAGAAATTACTATTAAATTAGAGCTATGAGAAAATATCTTTTAGAGCAATGGAATTTTTGGCTTGATGAACTATATGCCTATTCAATAATTAACAAGTTAATACTTGATGAATGGTATTTTACTGATTCTAAAGAAAAATTAAATGATAAAGATTTAGAGATTATCAAATTGGGGGAGAGATGGAAAAAAATATCTCTCCCCGTTTACTTTATAAAAAGGTTAAATTTACCTAAGGATTTTGAAAGGTCAAATCTTTATATTCTCCTTGATGTAGGAGGAGAATCATTTCTGTATATAAATGGTAAGCCTTATGCTGGAATAAACCAATATCACAAGGAACATAAAATACCCTACTATGATCAATTAGACTTACTTATTGAAGCTGTACCCAAAGGTTTATTTGGCCAACATCAATATAATCCAGTATTNAAAGAAGCCATTATATTCCAGAAAGATGAGGAGATATATAAAGCATGGCTTATTTTCAGTATTATAAGAGAATTTGGTCTCTATTTGGAAAATATAAACCAAGATTTACAACAAGAAATAGAAAATATTCTTGAAGATACTCTTGGAAAAATAAAATTAATAAGTAGTAAGGATAAATTCTTGGAAAAAATACAAAATACAAAATTTACTATGGATATTTTGAGAAGTTTATGGAGTATGCCTGAATTTCCAAAAGAAGAAAATCCCATACCCAAGGAATTAAAAGATGAGATAATATTACAAGCTCAAGACGCCCTTAAAAGAATGAGAGATCTAAAAAAGAAATATCCCAATATAGGAGAATATTATGCTGTAGGACATTCTCATATTGATTATGCTTGGCTTTGGCCAAGAGAAGAAACTATAAGAAAAGCTCAAAGAACTTTTTCTACCATCCTTCAACTTATGGATCTTTATCCGGATTTCAAATTCTTACAAAGTAGTGCCCAAATCTATAAAGATATAAAAGAAAACAACATTTTTATTTTCCAAAAGATAAAAGAAAAGGTTATGAAAGAACAATGGATAATAGAAGGAGGAATGTGGGTAGAAAGTGACTGCCAACTTCCATCAGGAGAAGCCTTAGTAAGACAGTTTTTATATGCCCAAAAATTCTTTGAAAAAGAGTTTCAAAAAACATGTAAAATAGCATGGCTTCCAGATACTTTTGGTTTCAATCCCAATTTACCTCAAATTCTTAAAAAAGCGGATATAGAATATTTTGTAACCACAAAACTTTCATGGAATGAAACTAATATATTTCCTTATGATTTATTCCTTTGGAAAGGAATCGATGGAACTAAAATAATTGCTCATATATATGCCAGATATGGTGGCTATAATGGATCAACAGAAATAAAAGAAATTGTAGAAAATTATAGAAATTATCAACAGAAAAATTTATCAGAAAGAATGATTTATACTTTTGGATATGGAGATGGTGGTGGTGGACCTACTTACGAAATGATAGAAAGATTAAATATAATGAAAGAATTACCATTTATTCCCCATATAAAATTAGAAAATCCCATAAAACTCTTTGAAGAAATACAAAAGGATAGACTTCCTGTATACTATGGAGATCTATATCTTGAACTCCATAGAGGAACTTTTACAACACAAGGAAGAACTAAAAAACTCCACAGATTAGCAGAAAATTACCTTTTCGCTCTCGAAAGTCTATCTGTTATATTACACATAGTAAAAGATCTACCGTATCCTTATGAAAAGCTCACTCAACTTTGGGAAAAGTTATTAAGAAATGAATTTCATGATATACTACCTGGATCCTCGATAAAAGAAGTTTATGAGGATACTGAAAGAGAGCTAAAAGAAATCTTAGATGCAAAATTAGATATTAAAGAAGATAGTTCTCAAAGGAAAATTATTATCTATAATCCTACTTCTTTCCCCCAAGAATTAAAAACAGAATTAGAAATAAACGAAGGAGAAAAAATTTATTATAAAGACATGGAGATACCATTTCAAAGAATAGATAAAGGAATCTTGCTTTATTCAAAAGATGTAACTATACCACCATTAAGTTTAATTACTTTAAACATCAAAAAAGAAAATAATAATTCAACACATAATACCGATCTTCAGGCTTATTCTAATACCTTAGAAAACTCACTAATAAGACTCCAAGTATACGAAGATGGTGCTTTTCAGGTACTATATAAAGAGAAAAATAAAAATCTCTTTATTGAAAAAGGAAACATAATTATTGCTTACCCTGATAGACCAAGATATTGGGAAGCTTGGGATATTCCATTAGAGTATGAGAAATATGGTGAGGTACTAAGGGCAGAAAAAATTGAGTTAACTGAAAGAGGACCATTAAGAGGAAAAATTAAAGTAACAAGAAAATATAGAAATTCAGAAATAATTCAATATTATACCCTTCATGCATTCTCAGAAAGAATAGATATAGAAACAGAAATAAAATGGGATGAGAAAAGAGAAATGTTAAGAGCATATTTCCCATTTGATATATTATCACCCTTTGTAACCTATGAAGTTCCCTATGGGACATATTCAAAACCTACTCACAAAAATACCTCATGGGAAAAAGCCCAATTTGAAATACCGGTACACAGATTTATTGATCTTTCACAAGGAGATTTTGGAGTAAGCATATTAAACAATGGGAAATATGGACATAGCGTCAATGAAAATATTATAGGGATAACTTTATTAAGATCACCTTTTTCTCCAGATTATACTGCTGATCTTGGTAATCATCAATTTACTTATTCTCTACTTCCCCATAAAGGGACTCTTGGAGAGAAGACTTTAAAAGAAGCAGAAGAATTGAATAAAACCCTTATTCCTATAATAGGCAATTTTTCAATTGAAGATACGTCTATTTTAAGCTGGGATAAAAATAATATAATTGTTGGAGCCTTAAAACAGTCAGAAGATCGCAAAGGGTTGATATTAAGATTTGCAGAATATTTAGGCAAAGAAGAGATTATAAATTTTAAATTTGGATTTCCAGTAAAAAAGATATATGAAACAAATCTTTTAGAGAAAGAATATAGTGAATTAAAGTTGAAAGATCAGATCTTAGAAATAAAAGTCAAACCCTTTGAAATAAAAACCTTGAAAATAATTTATTGAAAAATACCTAATATTTGTGATATAAATTAAAATTAAAGCGTGATAATTAAGGGGAAGGGGATATTTTAAAAGAGGAATGAAATTAAGAAATAAAATCTTTTTATTCTACGCTGGAATATCTCTTATATTTTTTATTCTTATAGAGATAATATTTATAAGCATTATAAAGCATGAATATTTATTAATTTTCAATAAAGAGATTGAAAACTACGTAAATACATATATAGCAAGTAGAATTAACAAGGACTCAAAAGATATAAATACTGGAAGAGCCTTTGAAACTAACTTTTATTTTGGCAAAATTGAGGGAATTATAATTCAAGAAAATGTTAACAGCATAAAACTTAGCCTAAATACAGATTTTGAAAAATTACCTGAAGATATATTGATTAAAGATAATAGTTCATTTCTTGATTTGAAGAACCATAAGTATTACTATATATATTCAAATAAGAGCAATAATTCAAAGCTAATTCTCAGTTTTAATACCCATCCCTTTGAAGAAAGATTTTTAAAAGCTACTTTTTCCTTCTCAATTCCCCTTATAACACTTCAAATTTTTTTCATTTTGTTATTTTATTACTCCATGAAACATACCTATGTTAAACCATTAGAAGAATTAGCCCAAAGCCTTTCTCAAGATAATTCCATAAACATAAATAGGGACAAATTCTTTAATAAAAAGGATGAAATAGGTGATCTCTCAAGAAAAATATTTGATTTCGAAAGCTCTTTAAGAAATATCATTATTACTCAAGAGGAAACTATAAAAAATCAAGAAAAATATTTGAACTTACTTCTTAAATTTATCTCTGAATTTAATCTCTCTAAAAAATCTATAGATGTTATTAATGTCATACTTAAATTTTATAATCCTGATTTTCCAGTAAAAATTTACGATATATATCTTGAAAACTCCATAACAAAAGAGGAACTATATCAAAATTTACAAATCTTGAGCAAGGAAGAGGCAAAAGAAATATTTGATATGCTAATATTTCTAAAAGACAACAAACTATTTACATATCATGACCTTAAATTCTTTTGTAAAAATATACCTGAAGATTATGTATTAATTCCATTAAGAACAAGTGAAAGACTTTATGGCTTTATAAGCATTTCTATGATAACTTCTGAAGATTTACAAGATACCTTCATTTCTATCTTATATCATCTTACAATAGCCTTAGAAAATACCCTTTTATATGAATACACTGAAAAATTATCAACAACTGATCCCTTGACAGGTGTCTTTAACAAAAGAAAATTTGATGAAATCCTTGAAAATGAAATAAAAAGAGCTCAAAGATTTAAACATCCTTTAAGTATACTCTTTATTGATATAGATCATTTTAAAAACATAAATGACCTTTATGGACATATAGTGGGAGATTCCTTTTTAAAAGAAGTTGCCCTCTTTCTATTAAGAAATACTCGTTCTATTGATAGCATAGGAAGATTGGGAGGAGAAGAATTTGCTTGTATATTACCTGAAACTAATTTAGCATCAGCCTATAATGTAGGAGAAAAAATGAGAGTAAAATGGAATACTGAAAAACATATAATTCCAATAGATATAGAAAAAAGAATAGGAACTTTAAGTATAGGTATAGCAAATTTCCCTATTCACACAGAAAATCCCAAAGAACTATTAATACTTGCAGACAACGCACTATATATGGCTAAAGAAGAAAGNGATAAAGTATTTATTTATAACAAAGATCTAATATAATCAATGGCCTTTTCAGGATCTTCAACTTTTCCCTGCAAAAAGTACTCTCCTNTACTTCCTTTCCATCCTATCTCTGTTAACTTTTCCAAAATTTTATTAAAAAGCTCTGTTGATATATCAGGGCTTCTAAAAATTATTCCTTGCCCTTGTGAATTAAAGATTACACCCAAAATGCCATTTTCTTTCATCATCTCTTGAACAACAAACTTAATTGTATTTATATCCTCTTCCAAAATATTTAAGATTATTTTTATATTTTCTTTATTTTCTGCCATATCTATAAGTTCTTTTGCCATATACTTGTTTATTCTTTCTCTCAATCTTTTATTATCTTTTTCAAGGGTTTCTAATTTGGTAAATAGCTTACTAATACCATCATAAATATCAGGATTTCCTAATTTTTCTTTAATGTACTTATATTCCTCTTCCCTTATACTTAATCTTTTTAAGATTCTTGAACCAGCCACAAACTCCACTCTCCATAAATCATTATTCTTCTTATAAAAATCTAATATTTTAAAAAGTCCTATTTCTCCTAATGTATTCACATGGAGTCCTCCACAAGGATTTATATCAAGGCCTACTATTTCTACTATCCTAATATTTTCATCCTTCCAATAAACTTTCACTGGAATATTCTCTTTTATGTATTTATTCACTATACTCTCTATTTCATTTACAAAACTTTTAGGATCAAAACCCCTATATGGTATCTCTATTTTAGTGTGATCTCCTAAAATTTGAAAACCGGTAGTCTCCAATGAATAATTCTTTTCTATTATAGCAGAAAGAAGATGTTGGGCTGTATGTTGCTCCATGTATTCNCTACGAAGATCACTATCTACATATAACTCAACCTTTTCATCAATTAAAGGTTCTCTTTTTCCTTTTAAAATACCTTTGTGCCAAATTTTACCATCTTCCTCCCATATATATGAGACCAAAAGGATCCAATCATCTGATCTAATCTCTCCCTTATCACAAGGTTGTCCTCCACCTTCTGGATAAAAAATGGTTTCAGAAAGGGAAAGTATATAAAAATCTTTTTCCTTTTTAATATCTGTAATTCTGCTTTCCCAATTTACAATATTTGGATCGTTATAAAATATTTTCTTAGTGCTCATAGCATTAATTATACTATAAAACAAAAACCCCTGCTATTTATAGCAGGGGTTTTTTGATCTTTTAAATTATCAGCAAATAATTTAAAATCTACGATTGTGAGACCTATTGGAAGGTCTACGATCTTCTCTTGGCTTTGCTTCACTTACAACAATCTTTCTTCCATCAAACTCAAGACCATTGTAAGATTCAATTAACTTTTGAGCTACATCTTCTGATGTTTCTACAAAAGCAAAACCTTTGGATCTTCCAGTATTACGGTCAGTTATTAACCTAATACTTTGTATATCCCCTTCTTTTGCAAAAAGTCCTCGCAGATCATCCTCTGTGGTCTGCCATGATAGGTTTCCTACATACAGTGTCTTAACCAATTTCACGTACCTCCTAAAAAATTTTATCCTTTAATTATACTCCTTTAAAATTATTTGTCAAATTTTATCCTTAATCTTTTTTACAATATGGTTTTTGAGCTCTTCTACAGGCTTAGATCTCTCCTCATGAATTCTTGGTAAAAATATTCTTGAAAAAGTAAATCTTAAAATTCCTGACAATATGAATATTAAATGATATTCCACCAAGTGTAGTCCTGTAACATTATTAACAAAAGCCACTATTGGTGGAGCCACATATTCTATAATATATCCTCCAAAAATAAAAGATAAGGCATTAACTATTCCTACAAAAAAGTTTAAAACAGCAATATAAAAAGACCTATTTTCATCAGGAGAAAGATAAAGAGCTAAATTATTAAAAGTCAAATCAATTCCTGGCCAAAAAGTACCTGCAAATATTTGAACTAATATTACGAAAAAAAGCCAATTATTTGGTGTCGTAAAACACCATATATAAGGTAAGAAACTTACAACTAATGTGCTTATAATAAGAACTGGTTTGTTTCCAAATCTATCAATTAACCTTCCTAGCATTCTGACTGAAAGAATAGTAATCACATTACTTACGATCTGAACATAAAGAGCTATTTCAAAATAACTCATCTTAAGATATTTAATCATGTATATATTAAAATATGGAGCTGAAATATTTAATGCCATATTCCAAAAAATAGCAAACAAGAGAAAATTAGAAAATCTTGAATCCTTAATAACACTTTTGATCATCCTTCTAAAATTTATCTGAGAAAAATCAGATTTTTTCATAGGAGGATCATATACCCAGAAGAAGCAACAAATATCTAAAAGTCCTAAAATAGTAGCAAAAATAAAAACTATAGCAAAACCTATTAATCCATGAACTCTATCTAAAAACCATCCAATACCAAGCCCACTAATAAAAGAAACTAAAGTTGCAAGCATACTTCTATGACTAAAGAATCTTCCTCTTATCTCAATAGGAACCAAATCTCCCATCCAGGACATAAAACTTACGTTAATAAATGCTCCTCCAACTGCAGTAATTGCCAAAAGAAAAACAATTGAAGAAAACAAAAGATTTTTGTTAGATATAAAGAAGGGTAATATGGGTATAAAAAGCCAAGGTATTCTCTGAATAAACCCACCTAAAAAGAAGATTAGTTTTCTCTTTTTTGTCCTTTCTAAAACATAAGACGCAAAAAGTTGAATAGCCCCACCTAAAACTGGCATAGCCAACATAATACCATAAAGTAGATCTCCAAAACCGAGTTCCTTTGCAAAACCAGCAATAGGAGCTCCCGTTGTTACATTAAAAAATACTATACCAAAGCATACTCCAAGAATTACTAAATTTAAGCTTCTTTTAAGCTCTATATCCTCTACAAAATAAGTTGTGAATAAATTTCTTATTTTCATAGAAAAAAATTATATCATAAATATGTTTTTGTAAAAGATGATCTATATCAAATTAGCAAATCTAAGAAAATCCTCATCTAAAAAAATATCGTCATAATTCCCTACCCTTAATATATTTTTCTCTTCTCCCATTACATAGAATTTATCTGCAATTTTTATGGCAGTATTTAAATCATGAGTAGCAGTAATAACAGTCTTACCATTATTTTGAAATTCCTGAATTATCTCTATAAATTCTCTTACACTTCTTGGATCAAGTCCATTCGTAGGTTCATCTAATAAAATAATCTCAGGATCAATGATTAAAAGAGACGCTAAAGCAACCTTCTTTTTCTCTCCTTCACTTAATTGAAAGGGAGAACGCTCTAAAAGATGAGATATACGAAATAAATCCGAAATTTGTAATATTTTCCTCTCTATCTCTTCTTCCTGAAATCCCAGTTGTATAAGTCCAAAGGAAAGCTCATCCTTCACAGTAGGTAAAAATAATTGGGCATCTACGTTTTGAAAAAGAAGTACTACTGATTTTCTAAATTTATAGTTAAATTCTGGATCCTCAAAACGATCTTTATTTATCTCTTCTCCACAAAAATAAAATTTGCCTTCCTGAGGAAATAAAAGGGCATCCAAAACCTTCAAAAGGGTGGTCTTCCCAGCCCCATTAGGTCCTAAAATTGCTACTTTTTCCTGTTTTTTTATTTCTAAACTTATAGAATTTAAGGACTTTTTATCTTTTAAATAATAATAACTTACATTTTCTAATTTAAAAATTGATCCATCCATAACAAAACCCCTAAAAATAAAATTAATATACTTACAAAAATATAATCCTCCTTTTTTAATCTATTATTCATAGGGACTTTAAATTTTTTACTTATACCCCTTGAGATCATTCCTTGAGAAACTTCTTTCATAAGCTCTTGAGATTTTAAAAATAAAAGAGACATACTACTACCAATCCAAGCATATTCTCTTTTTAATTTATAATTTATCGTTCTACTTTTCTTGGCTAAAAACATCTCCAAAGCTAATGTAATCAATAAAAAGATATAACGATAAGTTATGGTAATAATATATATTATAAGCGATGGTACAAAAAGACTTCTTAAACCTTTTATAATCTCAACCCAAGAATTAGTATATAGCAAGAATTGTATCAGAGAAATAGATGCTAATACTCTCAGAAAGAACCTTAAAGCTACTACTAATCCTTCTTTATAGAAACCAAAAGAAAAAGTTATAGGGTTAAAGAAAATATATGGAAGAATAATTATAAAAGAAAATAATAATCCAAAGGATAGCACTCTTTTATAAAAATTCTTTAGGTCGATACGTATTAAAAGTAGTAAGATTAATATCAAAATATTAAAGAATAAAAGCACATATAGACTTTTAAAAAGTGACAAAAATATGATGGATATCATAACAGAAAAGAATCTTGCTTTCTCTGAAATTTTTTTACAAAAATAAGGACACTCTAACTTTTTAAAAGTTAGAGTGTCCTCTAAGATTTTGCTTAATTCTAAGATAGTTTTATCAATAAAATTACTCATCTATTTTTTATTTTTTTATCAACTAGGATTATAAGATAAGTTATACCAATTACAATAGTAACGCCTACTAACCCAGTAATTACATATCCTAAGATCTCATAAAAAAGACCCTTTTCACTCCAATTCTTAAGATTATAATCTGGAAAGATAGGATTCCAAAAAGAAGAAAGTCTTTCAAGCCCCTTTGGAACATATCCAATCATCTCTTTAAGTTCATCGGGTCCCCACTCTCCCCAAGCAGATCCAGCTTTAAAAAAATAAGGCAATAAAATACCTAAAGGAGAAAGCATAACAAGTACTAAAATGCCAATAAACAGCTTCTTTGTTTTACTCATGATAACTTTCCTCCTTTAAAATTCCTGTCTTTACAAGATAAAATAGTACTAAAACAGTAACTACAGCTTCTATTATTCCAAACAAGAATAAATGCTCTATCATCATAGCAGGGATCGTAACTTTTAAAGGATAAGGACAGTATAAAGGTAATCCTTGGGAATCCTTAGCTATAATTGGTTGAATCCCAAGTTCTAAAGCTGTTAACAATGCAGCCACATTTAGACCTATATAAGCTCCTACTCCTGCACCTATAAGAGATCTTTTAGAAGATATAGGACTTTTACCTCTTATTAACCTATAAATATAGTATCCAACAAAAGGCATAGCAAAAGCCATATTAAAACAATTGGCTCCAATTGCTGTAATACCACCATCTCCAAAGATCAATGCTTGTATAATAAGTACAATAGAAGTAAGTATAAGAGCTGTCCAAGGCCCAAAAAGTATAGAAAGGAGCACACTTCCTACAGCATGTCCTGTAGTACCACCAGGAATAGGAATATTAAACATCATTATTACAAAAGAAAACGCTGATCCAATAGCAATTAAGGGGATAGTCTCTTCTTTTACTTTTTTCTTCATAGAAGAATAGGCTTTTGCCCATAAAGGTACCATTACAGCAAACATACTTCCATATGTTTGAGGTCCCAAATATCCGTCAGGAATATGCATCTTTTTAATCACCTCCGTAACATTAATTTTTAAAAAAATGTTACCANAAAAACAAAAAAAATTAAATAATATCAGTTATTGATATATTGGTGTGTCTCACCCACTTTAATGAAGAGAGCTCATCATAAAGCTTTTTAATTTTCTCTACTTTCCCCCTTACTAATATCACTTCCAAACAATTTTTTTCATCAAAATGCACATGTAACGTAGAGATAATTACATCATGATAATGATGTTGAATATCAGTAAGCTTGTCTGCCAAACCATAAACATCGTGTTCATACACTAAGCTGATACTTCCTACTACCTTCTCTTTTTTTATATTCCATTTTTCTCTAACTATATAATCCCTTATAATGTCCCTTATTGCTTCTGACCTACTATTGTAGCCTTTTTCTTCAATAATCTTATCAAAGACTTCTAATAAATCCTTCTCTATAGAAACCCCAAAACGTTTTATCATACCCATTTTTTTCCCAAAATATTTTTTTTAAAATTATATCATATTTAATTATACTATTAATAAAAAATATTAGGAGGATAATCTATGGAAGAAAAATTAGAAAGATTAAAGTCTTTGCTTAAAGAATTAGGTAAAGTTACTGTAGCTTATTCTGGCGGGGTAGATAGTACATTTCTTTTAAAGGTATCAAAAGAGGTATTAAAAGATAATGTATTAGCAGTAACCTTAGTTTCACCTTTATTTCCTAAAAAGGAGATAGAAGAAGCAAAAAAAATAGCAGAAACTTTAGGAGTTAAACACATAATTGTAGAAGATGACAGTATTCTTCAAAACCCAGAGTTCATAAATAACCCCCCAGAAAGATGTTACATATGTAAAAAAATAAATTTCAAAAAAATATTAGAAATATCCAAAGAAAACAACATAGAGTATGTAATTGAAGGAAGTAATGCAGATGATCTTAAGGATTACAGACCCGGTAGATTGGCTATAAAAGAGTTAGGAATTAGAAGCCCTCTCTTAGAGATAGGGTTAACAAAAAGTGAAATAAGAAAACTTTCCCAAATGTTTGGCTTACCAACCTATGATAAACCATCTCTTGCTTGTCTTGCTACCCGAATACCATATGGAGAGAAAATAGAAAAAGAAAGACTCAAAAGGATTGAATTATCAGAAGAATTTATAAGAAGTTTAGGAATCAGACAAGTAAGAGTAAGGGATCATAACAATATAGCAAGAATAGAAATTGAAGATAAAGACTTTTATTTAATAATAAGTTTAAAGGATAAAATTATAAAAGAATTAAAAAGACTTGGTTACAAATATATTACTTTAGACTTAGAAGGATATAGGACAGGCAGTATGAATGAAGAAATAATAAAAAGAGAGGGAGAAAAATAGCCCTCTCCCTCTCTTTATAATACTCCTATTTCTTTATGTTTGTTATAAATCTTTTCAGCAAGTTCATCAAGTAATTTAAGATCTTCTAATTTAGGAAGTCCTTTCACTAAAACCGGATCTATTAATTCTACACTAAGGTTATTTAAGTTACTCTTTATAACCTCAAGAGTCCTACCACCCCATCCGTAAGAACCAATTACAGTAGCAAACCTTGCCTTTGGCTTTAAAATATTAGCAAGATAGGTTACATATAATACCTTAGGATGAGGTCCAGCAAGCACTGTAGGTGTACCTATAACTAAAGTAGAAGCATCCACTAAAGACATAGCAATCTTTCCAATATCTGCAACAGAAAGGTCAAAAACTTGCACTTTTATTCCCTTTTCTATTAATCTATCTATAAAATAATCAACCATTATCTTTGTACTATCATGCATAGAAATATATGGAACTACAACCAAATTCTTTGGGTTATCACTTATCCAATCTTTATAAGCATCTATTATAAAGGATGGGTTTTTATAAACCGGACCATGACTTGGAGCTATGATATCTATATTAAGATCTTTAATCTTTTCTAAATTTTTCTGAATTATACTTCTAAAGGGCATCATGATCTCTGCATAATACCTTTTTGCAGCCTCAAATACTAAACTTTCATCCTCTACAAAAAGTTCTGATGTAGCTAAATGAGAACCAAAAAGATCACATGTAAAAAGAATTTTATCTTCTAAAAGGTAGGATACAAAAGTTTCAGGCCAATGAACCCAAGGAGCATAAATAAATTTTAACGTCTTATTTCCTAAGGATAATGTTTCTCCATCATTTACAGTGATAAATCTATCTTCAGGTATATGTAAATGACTCATGAGAAGNTCTTTACCTTTTGGATTTGTTACTACTTTTGCTGATGGGTATTTTTCCAATACAAAAGGTATACTTCCAGAATGATCTTGTTCAGCATGATGAGATATAACATAGTCTATATTATTAACATCTTTTAAATATTCAAAAAGAATATCTTTTTTTGATGGATCCACAGTATCAATTAATGCTACTTTCTCGCTACCTAAAACTAAATATGCATTATAACTTGTACCATCTGGTAAAGGAATTAAGGCATCAAATAAAGTCCTATTCCAATCCTGAGCTCCTACATAATATACCCCTTTCTTTATTTCCCTCTTATTCATCTATATACCTCCCTTATTCCTATCATTTTAGTATAGATTTCTTGGAATGATTATAACTCAATTTAAACAAAAATGCAAAAATTTTTCAANACAATGGGTAACTCTTTATGATTTAAAAAGAGTGAAAAATTAATATATTTATCTCAAAAAAATTTAAACACAAAGGAGGAGACCCTAAAGTCTCCTCCTTTATGCAGTAAAACCGCCATCAATGGAAATCACACTACCAGTCATATATCCAGCTTCATCACAAGCAGCAAAAAGTATAGCAAAAGCAATCTCTTCTTCTTTACCAAGTCTCCCTATAGGTCTTCTTTCAGACATTTGTTTAAGAACCTCATCCGCATTTGGTAATTTTTTCAATCTTTCAGCAAGTCCNTGAGTAAAAGTAGTTCCGGGACATACTGCATTTACCCTAATATTATCTCTTGCATAATCAATGGCAAGTGATTTTGTAAGAGCAAGAATTGCACCTTTAGAAACACTGTAGGCACACCTTTCTGGAATTGCCCTTAGAGCAACCTCTGAAGAAACATTTACAATAACTCCTCCACCCTGCTTCTTCATCTCCATCACAGCATATTTGGATAAGAAAAATGGACCTTTAACATTTACAAGCATGGTCTTATCAAAATCCTCTTCAGAAGTATCTTCCACCTTTCCATAAACTACTATTCCAGCATTATTAACTAAAATATCAATTTTTCCAAATGCATTAACTACCTCTTTAATAATCCTTTCAGCATCCTTTGGTGATGATACATCCCCTAAAATAAAAATAGCTTCTCCTCCTTGATCTTTAATAATCTTTACTGTTTCCTTTCCCCTATCCTCAGATATATCATTAACTGCTACTTTTGCTCCTCTTTCAGCAAACATAATGGCAGTCTTTCTTCCAATTCCTGAACCTGCTCCTGTAATAAGAACAACCTTATCTTTAAAATTCATAATATATCCCTCCTATCTTCCAAACACTAAGTTAGGAATAAATAGTACTAAATCTGGGAAGAAAATTATTGTTACAACAGCAAGAACAACCGCAACTAAGAATGGCCACGATTCTCTCAAAAATTCCTCTAAGGTAACATCCAATATAGTACATACAGCATACATAGCTGCTCCAACAGGTGGTGTAAAGTTACCAATAGCACAAGTAATTACAAATACAAGGCCAAAATGTACAGGATCTATTCCAAGCTTTAAGGCTATAGGGAAAAATATGGAGGTTAACATCAAAATTAGAACTGTAGCATCAATAAAACATCCAGCTATAAGCAGAAGACCAATCAATATAAGAAGAAACACATAAGGATTATTAGTTATTCCTAAGATAAAGCTAGATATTAATTCTGGAATTCTTTCCCATACAATACCATAAGAGAAAATACTTGAAAAAGCAATTAAGGACATGGTAGCTCCTATATCAGTAACAGAACTTCTCAAGGCTTCCATAAAATTATTAAAATTAAGTTCTCTATAAGCCAAAAGTCCAACCAATACTGCATATACTACACAAAGAGCTCCTATTTCAGAGGGAGTAAAAAGTCCCCCTCTAAGCCCAACAAGTAATATAACAGGGAAAAGAATTGCCCATATACTCTTTAGAAAACCCGAGGCTATTTCCTTAGCAGAAGCTCTCTTTTCCCTTAAAGGAGCAAAATTTCTAATTTTTGCAGTAATTGCTACTGTTATCATAAGATATACCATTATTAAAAGACCTGGTATTATTCCTCCTGCAAAAAGTCTTCCTATAGAAACTTGAGCAATAGTTCCAAAAAGTACTAATCCAATACTTGGCGGTATCGTTGGAACCTCTAATGATGAATATACTAAAGCTCCTGCTGCATATCCCTTGGGAAGGCCTCTTCTTATCATTTCTGGACCAAGTATGCGAGCTTCCATAGCAGCATCTGCAATAGCAGAGCCAGATACACCTCCCATTAGAGCAGAAAGAACACAAGTCACCTGAGCAAGTCCACCTCTAAGATGTCCTACTAAGGTTACTGATAAGTCTATTAATCTTTTGGTTATTCCTGTGTTATTCATCATATTTCCTGCTGTTATGAATAATGGAATTGCAAGAAGAGCAAAGTTTATAGTTTGAGAAAGAGGCTGTTGAATTGGTGTGGTTATAGGAATTTCAGGATGTTGTAAAAAGAACAAAAATCCTGAAATAGCTATGGCAAAAACTACCGGCATACCGAGAAGCATAAATAGAAAGAAAAATATTATTACTAAAAGCATAATTAATTCCTCCTATTCTGTAAACCCTTTATTTCATCAATAATCTTTACTAAAGTAGTTATTAAAAGGAAAATAGCACCACAAGGAATACTTAAAGTGGCCCACATATAACTAAAACCATAAATTCCTTCAAAGGTTCTATATTTCTGAACTATAGCTAATCTAAAACCAAATACAATCAAATATATTAAAAAGGCGAAAATTATTAAATAATTAAATATCTTTATATATCCTTGGACCCTTTTTGAAAATCTTTTCACCAAGAGATCCACATTCATAAGTTTATCTTTCCTGTAAGCCATATCCATTGCTAACATAGAAGCCCATGCAAAAAGAAAACTTGCAAGAGGATTTGCCCAAGAAATAGGATAATGAAAGAATCTTGCTACACCACCAGTAAATACCAATATTACTATCTCTGCCAAGAAAATACTTGCAACAAATGCTTCTATTTTTCCTAAAAATTCGTATATTTTTCTCATTTAACCTTCCTCCCTTTAAAACAAGTTATGGGGAGCCAAAGTAGGCTCCCCATTTATAAACTTTGATTTATACCATTACTTCTTTCTCATCTCTTTCCAGATCTTCTCTTTAACTTCCTTAACCTTTAATACTTCATATGCTTTTTCTCCAGCCTTCTTAAAGGCATCAAGATCAATATCCTTCATAGGAACAATTATCATTCCTTTTTCTTGAATTAATTTCTTTACGTCCTCTTCCTTCTGGAATACCACTTTTGTAGTTTCTAATCCTGCCTTATCGCATTCTTCTTCAAGAATCTTTTGATACATAGGAGGTAAACTTCTAAACCATTTTGCACTTACTACCTCAAAATTTATAAGGAGAATATGCCTTGTTTCATTAACATACTTCAAAACCTCATAAAGTCTCATTCCAGGTATATTGTTATAAACCAGTTCTACTCCATCAATAGCCTTCTGTTGAAGAGCAGGATATACATCACCAAAAGCAAGTGCAACAGGAGTTGCTCCAAGAGCACGAATAGATTCTTGCCAAACAGGAGTACCAGGAGTCCTAATTCTTAAGCCTTTAAGATCTTCAGGCTTCTTAATAGGTTTGTTAGTCATAAAATGCCTAAAACCTTGTACCCAAGTAAAAGATAGCACCTTAAAGCCATACTTCTCTTCAAGAGTCTTCAACCAATTATGTACTGTTGGCATTTTCTTGAGTTTNGCNACTTCGTCTACAGAATCTACAAAATATGGACAATTCATAACTCCAATCTCTGGTANATACATAGCCATTCTTGCAGCATCAGTATTTTGACCTACATTAGCTCCTTGTCTAATCTGCTCTAATATATCCTCTTCTACTCCAAGTTGAGCNCTATGATATACTTCTATCTTCAAACCACCCTTTGTTCTCTCTTCTACTGCCTTTGCCCATTTTAAGAANCCTTCATGATATGGATCCAAAGGAGAAAGAACATGATTAAACTTTAAAACATATTTAGGAGATTGAGCAAAAAGTGGTACTACTAAGATCAATAAAACTAAAGCAAACAACATTAGAAACCTTTTCATTTTTTACTTACCTCCCCGTAACTTTTTTTAATTTAAAAACAAAGATTTTTAAAAATTTTAATCATCCCAACCCTTTTATACTTCCATTCCCACCCCCAATTCTTATAATTTAGCAAACCCTAAATTTAGGCTCTTTACCCTTCAAAACTGAAATAAGGTTATCAATTGCCATAAATGCCATATTCTCTATTGATTCTTGTGTATGAGACCCAATATGTGATGTAATTACTACATTATCCAGTTCAATAAGAGGTGAATTTTGAGGAGGTTCATCTTCAAGTACATCCAATCCAGCTCCATATATTTTCCCTTCTTTTAGAAATTTGTAAAGATCTCTTTCATTTATTATTCCACCTCTTGATGTATTTATTATTANTGCTGTTTTCTTCATNAATGAGAGCTCTCTCTCAGAGATTAAATGTCTGGTTTCNTCTGTTAATGGAATGTGAATAGTTATAATATCTGACCTCTTTAATAATTCATCGAAATTCACATATTTAACATTTTCTTTTTCCGCCCATTCATAATCTGGAAACTTATCATAACAAAAAATATTTAAATCAAAACCTCTCAATAGCTTTATAACCCTTTTCCCTATACTTCCTGTACCTATTACTCCAAGGGTTTTTCCATATAATTCATAACCTATAAATCTATCCCATTTCTTTTCCCTTACTCTCCTATCAGAAAGGGGAATGTTTCTTAATACAGAGATAATTAAACCTACAGTTAACTCTGCCACAGCATTACTGTTAGCATTAGGAGTATTTGTCACAACAATATTTCGCTCTTTTGCTGATTCTAAATCTATATTATCAACACCAACCCCATATTTTGAAATAACCTTTAACTTGCTTGCATTATCAATTACTCTTTTTGTTATTGGATCTATACCAACAATAATTCCATCCATATCTTTAATAAGCTCCACCATTTCATCTTCTTTAATAACCCTTCCATAGGGATTCATGACAACTTCTATCTCTGCATCTTTTAACAACTCCAAAAACTTATCTTTTATATGTTCAAAGCTTCTTGGAGTAATAAGTACTTTAAATCCCAAACTCCTCGCTCCTTTCTTNTAAAATCTNTTAGGAACTATTGCCTCTCGAGTAAGCCTCAAGTTTTCCAGAGTCTTATCTAATCTTTTTAGAGCAACACCAATATAAAGAGTATCTATTATTGAAAGTTGAGCAATTCTGGCTGAAGTACTCTCAGTTCTATAGAAAGTTTCTTCAGAAGATACAGATAGTTTTATATCTAAAACCTTATCCATAGGAGTTTTTGCATAGTGGGTAATTCCTATAGTTGTTGCTCCTCTTTCTTTCGCTAATGCCAATGCTTCTACTATATCTTTACTACTTCCAGAAGCTGATATTCCAATAGCCACATCCTGAGGTTCTAATATACTGGCAGACATAGCCATCATATGACTATCTACATAGGCTACTGTAGGAATACCTGTTTTCATAAACTTGTGTTGAGCATCCAGAGCAACAGAGCCAGAGCCACCAACGCCATAGATTTGAATTTGTCTTGCATTACAAAGAGCATTAATAGCTCTTTCAAGTTCATTCACAGATAATACATTTAAAGTAGCCTCCATGGCTCTCATATTTGCAGAAAAAACCTTCTTTAAAATTGTTTCCAAATCATCCCCTTCCTGAACAGCCTGATGTACTGTTTTTATAGGCTGAACCTTATCCATAGCCAATGCTATTTTTAATTCCTGAAAACCTCTAAACCCCATTTTTTTACACATTCTTACTATAGTAGCCTCGCTAACTCCAATTCTTTCAGCTAACTCTGTAATCGGAAGGTGTAAAACTTCTTGCCAACGGGTCAATATATAATTAGCAACTTTCTCCTCAGACTCTCTAAATAAATGTTTTTTCTCCTTTATTTTTTCCAAAACATTATTTTCCATTTTT